>Ga0209018_1000073_pt1 | contig 84332 bp, 62 predicted proteins | sample YNPBryBLVA2012_FD_185814 | JGI IMG/M metagenome (GOLD analysis project Ga0209018, IMG submission 185814) | Anoxygenic and chlorotrophic microbial mat microbial communities from Yellowstone National Park, USA - YNP Bryant BLVA 2012 (SPAdes)... ... | reverse complement strand
CGGCCGGCTTCGACAGCCGGGGCACCCTGCTCACCTCCACGGGAAACAGTTACGCCAGCTATTTACTCGGCTTGGTGAACTCCGCCACGGTGGTCGAAGACTGGGTGGTGGGGACAGGGGGAAGATACCGCACTTACGGCTGGTGGCTCCAGGATTCCGTCAAGGCCACGACGCGGTTGACCCTCAATCTCGGCTTGCGGTACGAGATCATGACCCCCTACGTCGAGGTCAAGGACCGCATGTCGTTCTTCGATCCGGCGATTCCCAACCCGGCCGTGGGAGGATATCCCGGGGTGCTGATGTTCGCCGGGCACGGCTCCAATAGCTGCGGGTGCCGGACGAACGTGAAGACTTACTACTACAACTTCCAGCCGCGCGTCGGCGTAGCCTTCGGCCTGACGCCCCGCACCGCCCTGCGGGCCGGCTATTCGATCAGCTCCACCCATCGCGGGGCCACCGGGGGGCGCGGCGGCGGCCGCAGCGGCACCGGCTTGCTGGGCTTCTCGGCTCAGGCTTCTTTCACCAGCCTGGACGGCGGCATCAGCCCGGCCTTCGACTGGGACGGCGGGGTTCCTGCATACCAGAAGGCGCGCTTTTTCGATCCCACTCTCAACACCGGCTTCTATGTGGGCAATTCGTCTACCAACTGCCCTTCGGCCAGGGCCGGGCCCTGAACCTCTCCAACGCCCTGCTGCGCGCCCTGGCCAGCCGCTGGCAGGTCTCCGGGATCTTCACCTACCGGGACGGCACGGGCATCGGGGCCGTCGGAGCAAGCTGCAACCTGCCCAATGCGGGGAGCTGCTATGCGGACTACAACCTTCACCTTCGGCGGCACCCCCAGGACGCTGGCCTACGGCCTGCACAATCCCGGGTCCAAGAACCTGGATCTGAGCCTGCGGCGGGAGTTCCGGCTGCGGGAGTCCCTCAGGCTCGGCCTTCAGGCGGACGCCTTCAACCTGGCCAACTGGGTGATGTTCTCGGCACCGGCCCTGAGCATCGCTTCGGCCAACTTCGGCCGGATCAGCGGGCAGGCCAATTCTCCCCGAGCGGTGCAATTCAACGCCCGGCTGGAATTTTGACGGCCCAGCGGGCGCGGGGATCCGAGCCGGACGCCGCCCGGCTGCGCTAAGCTCGCTGGGAATGCCCGCCGGCGCTCCATGCGGACCGGGGGCGCGCTTGCGCCGCTGGCTGGCGCCGCCGCCCCCGCTGATTCACAATCCGCGGGAGCCGCGCGAAGCGCCCCTGGGGCGCTGGAATCTGTATGTCGGCGGCGCGGGTGCGCGCACCCCGGGCTACGTCAACCTCGACCTGCGGCTCGCTCCCGGAGTGGACGTGGCGGCGGACGTGGAACAGTTGCCGTTCCGCGATGCGGTCTTCCAGCGGGTGGAATGCGACGCCGTGCTGGAGCACGTGCGCCGGCCCGAACGCGCCATGCGGGAAATCGAGCGAGTGCTGGCCCCGGGCGGGCACGTGCGCCTGGTGGCGCCCTTCTGCCATCCCCTGCACGAATACCCGAAGGACTACCACCGCTTCACGCCCGACGGCCTGAAGCTGCTGGCCGGCGGGCTGGAGGTCCGGGCCGAAGGCTGGCGCACAGGGCCCACCGCCACGCTGCTGGTCTTCCTGCTGGAGTACGCCAAGCTCTGGGCGCCCGGGCGCGCCGGCCGGGCGTTGGTTCACGGCCTGCTCGGCTGGCTGCTGTTCCCCCTGCGCTACTTGGACCGCTTGCTGCTGGAGCACCCGCGCGCCGCCCGCCTCGGCAACCATTACTACCTATGGCTGCGCAAGCCGGAGCGCATCACTCCGGCGCCAGCACCAGGCGATGCAACGTCTCCTTCCGGATCGCCTCCCGCGTAAACAGCAACGGAACATAGCGCCCCTCGGCCCACAGGGGCAGCAAATCGCCGTAATGCGGGCTGAGGGGCTGGCCGGACTGCCCGGGTGCATTGATGAACAGCGAGCGATCCCAGTCGGCCAGATCCAGGATGTGGCGATAGGAAGCCCCGCTGTTCTGCCCCAAGCCGGTTCCCCCGGTGGCGTTGGGAGTATAGGCGTCGCCGCCGCGCTCGAGAGGCCCCAGATCGAACAGGCGCCGCCGCTCGACGTCGCTGGAAAGAGGATGGCGGAACAGCGCCGTGTGCAGCCGGCCCCAGCGCCAGACGCTCAAGTCCGGGCCGAGCAGCCGGCGGCCTCGCTCGAGGGCGGCATCGAGGGCCTCGAGCAGGACTCTCTCGCGCCGGGCGGGGGGCATCCGCTTCAGTTCGCCGATGAGCGTGGCCGGCCCGATGTGGCGCGCCGCCAGATCGCGCCCCTCGGCCTCCACCTCGAGGGCGGCCCATCGGGCGGGTAGCTCGCGCAACCACAGTTCAAACAGCGCGGCGGGCGCGGACTCCTTGGCCAGCACGCCGTCCCAGGACCTCAGCAGGCGCACCGCTTGCCGGCCGGAGGCAGGCAGCAGGGCCGCCAACTCCCGGGCGGGCAGGGAAGTTTCGTCATGCTGGAGCCGCGCGAAATCCTCGAGCGTGAACCGGCGCGCCGCGCCCAGCACTTCGGCGATGCGGCGGTAGCGGTAAGGTGCGGCGAACTCGAAGCCTACGCGGTGCGGGTAGCCCGGGGGCAAGATGTTGTGGTTGGCCGTGGCGATCCAGCCGCGCGCCGGATTGAAGGCTTGGGGCAGTTCGCTCAGCGGCAGAAAGCCCTGCCACTGGTATCGCCCGGTGTGGCCCGGCACAGGCAGCAGGCCCGTCCAGTTCTTGCGCACCGGAATCAGACCGCCCGCCACCCAACCGATGTTGCCCTCTAGGTCGGCGAAGACGTAATTCAGGGCGGGCAGCCGGCACCGCTCGACCGCCGCCCGAAATTCCTTCGCGTTGCGCGCGCGGTTCAGCGAGAGGCTGCCCAGATAGCCGGCCGTGCCGGGCTCGGCGCCCGCCCAGCGCAGCGCCACCGCCCGGTTGCCCGCTCGGTCCTCCCAGAGGACAGGCCCGTGGCGCGTGAACTTCAACTCCACTTCCGCGGCCGGGCGGCCTTTCACCGGAATGCGCTCGCGCTCGATGCGCATCGCAAGCCAGCGCCCGCGGTAAAGGTAGCGGTTCGGGTCGCGGGGATGGGTCCGCTCGACGTACAAATCGGCTTGATCGAAACCCGCAATGGTGATCCCCCAAGCGACCCGCTCGTTGTGACCCGTGGCCACTCCGGGCAAGGCGGGCTCGCCCGCCCCGATGACGTTCCAGCCGGGCGCGACCAGGTGCGCCACGTAACGCAGCGAGGGTAGCAGCAGCGGGCGATGCGGATCATTGGCCAGAAGCGGCTTGCCCGAGGCGCTCAGCGGCCCCGCCACCACCCAATTGTTGCTGCCCTCCTGCTGGTGGAACACCGGCACGGAGACTGCGGCGCGCCAGCCCGCCAGCACATGCGGCCCCAGGCCGGCCAGGGACAACTCGGGGTCTCGCTCGAGCGGGACTGCCGGATCGGGGGGCAGGTACCTCATCGCCGCCTCCCAGCCCAGCCGGTCCGCCAGCTCGGCGCGCGCCATTTCCTGGGCGGCGTTGCGCGTCATCAGCAGCCCGGCGATACGCAGCAGGCAGTCCTCGGCGCGCCACCGCCCGGGACGAAACCCCAGGAGCTCAAACTCGACAGGCAGCCGGTCGCCCGAGCGCGCGATCCAGGCGTTGACCCCCCGGGCAAAGGCCTCGCAAATAAAGCGGGTATCCGGCGCGTAGCTCCGCCACTCGGCGTCCGGATCGCCGCGGTAGCGGATGAGGCGTGCGAAGCGGTCGCGCTCCAGGTAAGCCGGCCCCAGGACCTCGGCCAGCTCGCCTGCGCCCGTGCGCCGCCAGAGCTCGATCTGGTAGAGGCGATCCTGGGCGGCTACAAGGCCCTGGGCGAAGAACAAGTCGCCCGCGTCGGCGGCGAAGATGTGGGGTACGCCCCAGCGGTCGCGCAACACCTCGACCGGCGCCGACAGCCCGGGCGCAGCGATGCGCCCTTCGATCTGAGCCAGCGCCCTGCGGGCGCGCTCGGCCAGGGGCAGCTCGGGCTGGGCAAGCGCGCCCCAGCCTGCTAACCAGGCAACCGCTGCGCAGCGGAACAAGATCTCCACAATGCCCTCCCGCCGGATTCGATCACCATTCTAGCCGCTGGTGCGCTGCCCGCCGTGGGCAGGCCGGGGCGCGGGCGGGGATGTCACCCTTGTCGGGCGGTCGCCGCGCGCCCGGCGGCCTACGGGTGGCGGAACTGGTGCGCTCGCGGGATCAGCTCGCGGTAGACTTCATCCGGCAGATCGGTGCGCCAGTGGCCGGCAAGCTGCGCCCAGCCGGTCAGGCCCAAGAACACCAGCGCAATGCCGGCGGCCATCACCCAGGCAGGCACGCGGCGCCGCCTTCCGGCCCTCAGCTCCAGCGCCCCGGCCACTGGGCACACCTCGACGCACTCCAGGCAACCCGTGCATTCCGCCGAGCGAACTTGGATCAACCGGTCCACCGGCAGCAGGGCGGGGCAGGCCTTGGCGCACTTGGCGCAATCTATGCAGGTTGCCGGATCGCGGCGGATCCTCAGCGGACTGGCCAGGCTTGCCAGCCCCACCAGCGCGCCGTAAGGGCACAGGTAGCGGCACCAGAAATTCGGGACCAAGAGGCTCGCCAGCGCCAGCGCCGCCAGTACGCCCGCCGCCGTCCCGCTCAGGTAGCGGAAGAAATTCAGCATCTTGACGTCCGCGATCAGCCCGTAGGGGCCGCGCATGAAGGCTTCGACGGCCGCCGCCGACATGCCGCCCACCGCATAGAGGAATAGACCGAGGAGCACGTATTTCAGGCTGCGCAGAGGGAGGTCCAGGACGCGCGGGAGGGCGAAGTTGCGCCCGAGGAGGCGGCGGCCGGCGCGCCAGAGATACTCGGAGAGCGTCCCGATCGGACAGAGCCAGCTACAGAAGCTCTTGCGGAACAACCAGGAGACGATCAGGAAGGCGGCCAGCAGGACCAGGGCGGCAGGATGGATGGCCGGGATCCGACCCGTCTCCAGGAAGGCCCGTAGGTTCATCAGACCGGCGATCGGCAGCCAGCCCTCCACCCCTGCCGGGCGCGCCACGGGCGGCGGGGCGCCGCCCGCCTCCCAGTGGCGCACCCACAGGTAGAACTCGGCCCCGATCCAGAGGTTCAGAGCGGCGAAGGCGAACTGGAAGCCGCGCCGCAGCCGCTGGGAATTCTCGCTGCGGCGGCGCTCGATGCGCCGGCCGGCGCGGGCCCGGGCCCGGCCTGAACGCAAGGCAGGCTCGGAAACGGCAGCCATCAATTCCAGGCTAAGTCCTGCGGGCGGGGCCCTCAGTGACGCCGGTCACAAAGGGGCGGAGCTCAAGGCGTGGGATCGCTTGCGGGCGCCGCCTGGCTGAGGTGGCGGTAGTAGCCCGGGTCGTGCCCGGTGAACAGCCTGGCGGCGAAGATGATCTGGCCCGTATGCTGCGAGAAATGCTCCACCACGTGGTAGACCGCCTCCAGGACCGTCACCCGATAGCCCTGGATGACGACCGATTCCAGCAGCCGCTCGGCCGTCAGGCCCTTCAGCACGGCCGAGGCTTCGGCCACCGCCTCGGCCAGCCGGGCGCTCAGCTCCGCGCGCGACAGGCCGCCCCGCGCGGCGAACTCTTCCTCGCGGACGCGGATGTCGGGCAGCCGGCCCACGCCGTGGCCGATCCACTGGCGCAAGTTGCCGCACAGGTGCAACACGAGATTCCCCACCGCATTCTGGCTTTCGCCGCCGCGCCGCCAGATCTGCTCCTCGCTGAGGCGCATCAGGCAGTCCTGGATGCGCCCCTCCAACTGGCTCAGTTTCCTCAAGGAAAAATCCAGGAAGATCTCCTCCCAGCTCGCGGGCATGAGGCCAGCATAGCGCGCCGGCCCGCGCAGTAGACTGTAGGCATGCCCGGAGGCCGCATAGGAATCCCGTCGCTCGCTCTGGCCTGCGCCCTGACCGCAGCGGCGCAGCGCAAACCGGGAAGTCCCCTCGAGAAACTTCCCGCCCACATCGAGATCCTGACCCACTTCGGCGAGCGCGCCGACATCTCGCCGGACAATCGGCGGGTGGCCTTCATGGCCAAGAGCTTCGGCGACGCCATGGTGATAGACCTCGAGACCCGGATCATTCGCTGCCTCACCTGCAACGTGCCGGGGGCGGCTTTCCTGCGCGTGATGCACCTGGCGAGCGGCGACTACCTGCTGATCGGGCCGGAGCGCTTCCAGGACATCCGCCTCAGCCGCTCGCGCGACAACGAGCTTTGGTTTCTGAGCCGGCAGCCGGGATCCAAACCCGTCCGCTTGAACCAGAAGATGAGCGAGGGCGCGGCGGTCTCCAAGCGCAGTCTCAAGATCGGTTTTGCGGAGACCAGCGCGCAGTTCCCCGAGATGCCGCCCGGCTCTTCCCGCCTGGTGGTGGCCGAGCTGGACCTCTCCGGTTGGCAGCCGCGGCTGGTGAACCGGCGTGTCGTTCACGAAAGCAAGGATCGCAGTTGCGTCATCGAGGCCCAGGACTTCTACGATCAGGACCGGAAGATGATCTTCACCTGTTACGAGCCGGGGGATCGCGCCTCGGTGATGGGCATAGATCTGGAGACCGGCCAGGTGCGCAACTTCTCCCAAGCGCCGGGAACTTACAACGAACCGGAGGGAATTTTCCCGGACGGGCAGTATACTTTGGTCGAGGCGGATCGGCAGGTCCAGCAGTTAGGCGGCAAGGGCGGCTCGGGTCAGATAGATCTGTGGAAGCTCAAGCTGGACGGCGCCGGCCGCGATTTTGTCCGCCTGACTTACTTCAACGATTACGAAGGCTACAAGGCCTCCAACGGCGTGGTTTCCACCGACGGGCGGTTCATGGCCTTCCAGGTGGCGCGGAGTGCGGACCCGGCTGGCGTGGGTTACGGCATCCTGCTTTACTGGTTCCGCAAGTAAGTCAGTCGCCCGGGGCGGGCGCAGGCAGGCGCACGGCGCGCCGCGCGGCCAGCCAGGCCTTGGCGTCCTCCACCAGCGAGTAAGCGGTGGGCACCGCCAGCAGGGTCAGCAGCAGGCAGAGCGTCTGCCCGCCGATGATGGTGACGGCGATGGCCGAGCGCTGGGCGGCGCCGGTGCCGAAGCCGATGGCGGTGGGGATCAGGCCGGCCACGATCGAGAAGGTGGTCATCAGAATGGGGCGCAGGCGGACGCGGTTGGCCTCCAGGATGGCCTCCCGCAGCGGCATGCCCCCTCCGTAGAGGCGGTTCATGTAGTCAATTTGGAGGATGCCGTTCTTCTTGACGATGCCCAACAGCAGCAGCACGCCCACCGCGCTGAACAGGTTGAGCGAGCGCCCGGTGGCCAGCAGCGAGATCAGCGCGAAGGGGATGGAAAGGGGCAACGCCAGCAGGATGATGAACGGGTGCACGACGCTCTCGAATTGGGCGGCCAGCACCATATACATGAAGATGGAGGCCAGGCCGATGGCCAGGATCATGTTGAGGGTGGTTTCCTCCAGGATCTTGACCTGCCCCGAGAACGCCAGCCCGTAGCCGGTGGGCAAGCCGACCCGCTCGACCGCCGCCTGCGTCTCGGCCGCCGCCCGGTCCAGGTTGTAACCCGGAGCGACGTTGCCATACAGGCTCACGGCGAACTGCCGGTTGAAGCGGTCAATCCGGCTGGGACCCAGACCGCGCTCCAGCCGGGCTACGGAATCCAGGCGAATCAACCCCAGTTTGGCCGAGGGGATCAAAATTCGGCTCAGTACGGCCGGATCATCCCGCTGGCCGGGCATCAGGCGCATGGTGACCGGGTATTGCTCGGAGCCTTCCTTATACGTCGAGATCTCGTCGTCGCCGGACATCAACAACCGCACGGCACGCGCGATGTCGGAGACGCGCACCCCCAGGTCGGAAGCGCGCGTGCGGTCAATGGCGACCTGCAACTCGGGGCTGTTCAGGTTCAGGTTCACCTTGACGTCCACCACCGAGGGCACTTGAAGCAGCTCCTGGTTGACCTGCTTGGCCAGATTGAACAGCACGCCCATGTCCGGGCCGAGCAGCATGGCCCGGATGGGAGCGAAGGTCTCGCGGCCTCCCAGCGCGTTGGGGAAGCTCACCCGGGGCCGGGTGTAGGTGAACTCGCGGATCGCCTCGCGCACCCGCTGGCCCATGGCGGTGATGTCCCCGCGCTGGCTCGTGTCCTCGAGCAGCACACCGATCTGGGCCATGGTCACCCGGTCAATGAAGCCCATGCTGGCCGGCACCACGGCCCGCACGCCCGGAACGCGCGCGATGCGCCGGGCCATCTCCAGGGTCACCCGTTCGGTCTCCTCGATCGAGCTGCCCTCGGGCAGCTCCAGCGAGACCCACAGTTCGTTCTGATCCTCCTGGGGCATCCAGTCCCGGCCGATAATGCGGTTCAGCAGGAAGGTCGAGGCGAAAGTGATCACGGCCAGCGAAACGATCACCCAGCGGTGATCCAGCGACCAGCTCAGCAGGCGCACGTAGTGCCGGTCGAAGAAGCCGCCCTTGTGCACGCCGTGAACGGGCGCGCTGCCCGCCCGCACGCGTTTGAGCACCCGCGCGCTCAGGGTGGGCGTCAGCGTGAAGGCCACCAGCATCGAAATCAGGATGGCGGCCGCCATGGTCCAGCCGAACTGGTTCAGGTAGCGGCGCGCGTAGCCGGTCATGAAGGCGATCGGCAGGAAGATGATCACCAGCGAGAAGGTGGTGGCCATCACGGCCAGGGAGATTTCCTTGGTGGCCCGGATGGCCGCCTCGCGGGCGGGCAGGCCTTTCTCCTGGATGTGCCGGTAGATGTTTTCCAGCACGATGATGGCGTCGTCAATCACGATGCCCACCGCCAAGGTCAGTCCCAGCAGGGTCATCGAGTTGAGCGTGAAGTCGGCCGCCTTCAGCACCGTGAAGGAGGCGATGATCGAGGTGGGGATGGCGATTGAGCTGACCAGCACCGTGCGCCAGTCGCGGATGAACAGGAAGACGATCAGGGAGGCGAACAGGGCGCCCAGCAACAAGTGTTCTTCCAGCGCCTTGACCGAATTGCGGATGTAGCTGGCCTGCTCGCGGACGACGGTGAGCCGGACGCCCGCCGGCAGCTCGCGCTGCACCGTCTTCAGGCGCTCGAGGGCTGCGTCCACCACCCTCACCGTATTGGTGCCGGTCTGCCGCCGCACCTCCAGGATGACCGCCGGCGTGTTCTGGTAGTAGGCGAAGCTGCGCTTCTCGGTCATGCCGTCTTCGGCGCGTCCCACGTCGCGGATGCGCACCGGCGCCCCGGCTACGTTCTTGATGATGATGTCGTTGAACTCGGCGACGTCCTGGACGCGGCCCAAGGTGCGTACTCCCACCTCGGTGGCGCCCCGCACGATGCGCCCGCCGGGCGCCTCGATGTTCTCGGCGATCAAAGCCCGCTCGACGTCCTGCGGCGTGAGGTTGTAGCCCGCCAGCTTGTCCAAATCCAGCAGGACGTTGACCTGGCGGTAGCGCCCGCCCGCGATGTCCACCGCGGCCACGCCGTCCACGGTCTCCAGCGACCGGCGCACCAGCTTGTCGGCGAGCTCGGTGAGCTCGCGCACGCCGCGCTGGCCGCTGACCGCCAGGGTGATGATGGGATCCCGGTCCGGCTCGGCCTTCTGCACCACCGGCGGCAGCACGTTGGGAGGCAGCCGGCGCATCGCTCCGGCCACCTTCTCGCGCACGTCCTCGGTGGCCTCGCCGATGTCGCGCTCCAGCACGAAAGTCACGATGAGGTTGGCGCTGCCCTCGGTGATCATGGCGCGCATCTCGTCAATGCCGCTGACCGAGGCGATGGCCTCCTCCAGCGGCATCACCACCTGCGAAACCAGTTCCTCCGGGCTGGCGCCCGGCAGGCGCACCCGGACGTAGACCGTGGCCGGATCGGTTCGCGGGAACAGGTCCACCCCGAGCTGGAGGAAGCTGAAGACCCCCAGCACCGTGATGAACAGGATGAGCATCGAGGCGAAGACCGGTCGCTGAACGCAGATTTCCGTCAGTCGCACGCAGCAGCCTCCTGGGCCGGATAACCGAACAGGCGAGAAATTGCTCCCGGCGGTTACCCTTCCTCATCGTACAATGATTAGCTTGATGCCCAAGACGGCTTTCCTTTTTCCCGGCCAGGGCTCGCAGCAGGTCGGCATGGGCCGCAGCCTGGCCGAGAGCTTCCCCGCCGCCCGCGCGGTCTTCCAGGAGGCCGATGGCAGGCTGGGATTCCCCCTCTCCCGGCTCTGCTTCGAGGGGCCGGAGGAGACGCTGAAACTCACCGAGAACACCCAGCCCGCCTTGCTGACCGTCTCGGTGGCCGCCTTCCGCGTCCTCCAGGAGCATGGCCTAACGCCGGACTACGTGGCCGGCCACAGCCTGGGAGAATATTCGGCCCTGGTGGCCGCCGGCAGCCTGGCCTTCGCCGACGCCCTCCGGCTGGTGCGCCTGCGCGGCCGCTACATGCAGGAGGCGGTGCCGCCCGGGGTGGGCGCCATGGCGGCGCTGATCCGCCTGCCGGATGGCAAGCTGGAGAGCGTGCTGGCCCAGGCCGCCCGCCTGGAGGTGGTCACGGCGGCCAACTTCAATTCGCCCGAGCAGGTGGTCATCTCGGGGCACGCCGGGGCGGTTCAGCGGGCCATGGAGCTGGCCCGCGCGGCGGGGGCCAAGCGGGCCGTCCTGCTGCCGGTCAGCGCCCCTTTCCACTGTCCCCTGATGAAGCCCGCCCAGCAGCGGCTGGCGCCCGAGCTGACCGCGACGGTCTTCCAGGACCTGCGCTGCCCCCTGGTGAACAACTGGCAAGCCCGGGAAGTGCGTTCGGGGGCGGAGGCGCGCCAGGGCTTGATCGAGCAGGTGACGCGCCCGGTGCGCTGGACGCAGTCGGTGCGCTACTTGATCAGTCAGGGCGTGGAACGGTTCCTGGAAGTGGGTCCTGGTGGCGTGCTCTGCGGCCTGCTGCGCAGCATTGATCCCGACCGGCCTTGCCTGCGCTTCGGCGAGGCGAACCAACTGGAGGAAGTCCGTGCGGCACTGGCTTAGCCTGGCGCCGGCGTTGTTGCTGCTGGCGGCCGCCGCCTGCCGGCGTTCCCCGCCGGCCAACGTGGCCGCTACCGTCAACGACCGTCCGATCAGCTACGAGGAGCTGGACAAGTACTATAGATCGCAGTTTCCCAATCCGCCCGAGCAGCCCAGCGACGAACAGGTTTGGTACCAGAAGCTCGAGTTGCTGCGCATCCTCATTGACAACGAAATCATGCTCCAGCGCGCCGAGAAACTGGGCTTGATGGCGGTGGACGCCGACGTGGACGCCAAGGTCAACGAGCTGCGCGCCGGCTCGACCCAGGAGGAGTTCCAAAAGCAGCTCCAGGCCCGCAACCTGACCCTGGAGGACCTCCGGACCCAGCTCCGCCGCGACCTCTCCATCCAGAAACTGTTCAACAAGGAGATCACCGCCCACATCGGCATCACCGATAAGGAGGTGGCCGAGTTCTACCAGGCCAACAAGGCCAGCTTCAACCTGCCCGAGCCGCAATATCACATCGCCCAGATCCTGGTCACCCCCTTCCCCGACGTCAACGTGCGCAACCTCAAGAACGACAAGGCGCAGAACGAACTCGAGGCGCGCAAGAAAATCGAGATGATCGCCGCCCGCCTGCGCGCCGGCGAGGATTTCGCCATGCTGGCTCAGAACTACTCGGAGGATCCCAATACGGCCGCCAACGGGGGCGATTTCGGCTTCATCCCGGCCTCCGCCCTGGAGAAGGCCGACGTCGAGCTGCGCAAGCTGCTGCTATCGCTCAAGCCGGGCGAGGTCTCGCCGGTCGTGCGCACCGCCGAAGGCTACCGCATTCTGCGCCTGATCTCGCGCGAGCCGGCCGGGCAGCGGGAGCTCACCGATCCCCGCGTGCAGCAGACCATCCGCGAGACCTTGCTCAACCGCAAAGACCAGTTGCTGAAGGCCGCCTACTACGAGGTGGCGCGCAACGAGGCCCGGGTGGTGAACTATCTGGCCCGCCGGGTGACGGAAACCAAGGGCAAGATGCGCTAGGGCGAGCCGGCGTTTTCGCCCGGCCACGGGCGCGGCGCCGATCCCCAAGCCGTGGCGCGCCGGAGCGGGATTGGGGTCCAAGGGTCCCCGCCGCGCGCGGCGCGGTTCAGAAGCTGAAGCGCACGCCCACCACGACGATGCGGTTGGCGCCCGCGCCGGTGATCCGGCCGAAGTTCACCGAATTGATGTCCGTATTCGGGTTGTCGAAGTCGGGCTTGTTGGTCACGTCCAGGGCGTCCGCGCGCAGCTCCAGCGTCTTGCCTTCCGCCACGCGAATGCGTTTGATCAGGTTCACGTCAAAACGGAACGATCCGGGACCCTCGAGGAACATGGAAGCGATGTTGCCCAGGGTGCCCGGCTGCGGGTTGGCGAGAATCACCCGGCCGGAAGAATCCGCGATGGCGCGCAAGGTGCTGCGTCCCGCAATGTTGTTGCGAGTGGTAAGGCGCTGGATGCCGGGGTCGGGGACTGGCTGCAATCCCTCGAAGTAAATCACGCCCAGCCCCGTCCGCCGGACCTTGCCCAGGCTCTTGGGAATTGGCGCCAGCGCGTCCGCCGTGTTGTCGCCAAACGTGTTCCAGGTGTTGGCGCCGGAAGTCAGGTTGATGGGCTGGCCCGAGAACACGTTGAAAATGAAACCGACTTGCCAGCCGCCGACCACGTGCCGGAGCCAGCCGTCGGAGCCTGCCAGCGGCTTGCCCGGTCCGAAGGGCAGTTCCCACAAGCCATTGGTGCGGATGACGTGGGTGCGATCGAAGGTCAACCGCCGGCGGTCCATGCGCCAGTTACGCAGGTTGCGGTAGCTGTCAATCATCTCCTGGCCGGCCCCTTCCTCCTCGCCGAACACCTTGCTCCAGGTGTAGTTGCCCTGGAAACTCCAGCCGGCGCCAAAGCGCTTGATGACCTCGACCTGCATCGCGTGGTAGATGGAGCTGGCGAAATTCGAGGTAAGCCGCGCCGAGTCGAACTGCGGGTTGACCATAATCCAGTTTTCAGGCAAACCCGCGCGGCGCAACAACCCGCCGCGTTCGCCGGTGAACATGTCGGTATTGTTGAGCCAGGCAGCGAAGCTCGCGACGTGGTTGTTGGCGAGGTGCCCCTGCGTAGTGGAAATGGCCCGAACTGCGTCGGAACCGGTGCGCGTGACCCCGTCCACCACGCCCAGCCCCGGGACGTTCAACCCCTGGAAGATTCGATCCAGCAACGGCGCATGGCCGCCGGCCTGGGTGATGAGGAAGGCCTCGAGAATTCCGTTCTCGAAGATATTGGTTTCGTTGACGCTGGTGCCGCGAATCAGGCGAGTGCCCTTGTTGCCCACGTAGCGGACTTCCAGCCACGTGTTGGAGCGCAGCGCCCGCTGGATCGAGACGTTCCAGTTCTGAAGGTAAGGTGAGCGCAAGCCGGTGTCGAAGACGCGGACGATCTGCAAACGGTCGGTCAGAGGGACTACGGCCAGAGGCTTGGTGTCTACGGTGAGCGGCAGGCGGATGCGGGAAAGGTCCAGATAGTCCGGAGAGGTGAAGTTCCGGACTTCGCGCAGGCCAGGCAGATCGCCGGCCACCACGTCGGTGATCCGCAGGGAGTTGCGTTCATAACCGATGCCGTAGCCCATGCGCAGCACGGTCTTGCCCTTGCCGAACCAGGGCAGCGACCAGCTCAAGCCCACGGCGGGCGCGAAGTTGTTCCAGTCGTCGCGATACAGCTTGATCCCGGGATTGGGCGAGCGCTTGCCGACCAGTTGAACGCGCGTCAGCGAGCCGGCCAGACGGCCGGGCTGGTACATATCGGCGAAGCTGGTCCCGGAGATCCCGAAGATTCCGGCGGACCCGCCCGCCAGGGAAGCGGCCTTGCCGTTGGCATCCCACGGCACGCTGTAGTACTCGTAGCGGACGCCCAGGTTCAGCGTCAAAGAAGGCGTGACCTTGAAATCGTCCTTGAAGTACCAGGCCAGCTCACGCTGTTTCCACGTTCGCTGTTTGCCCTCGCCCGCGACAAATTCGGGATTGGGGCCGCCCGGCGAGTTGAAGGCCTGGCGGACGCGCGCCACCGAGCCGCTGAGCTCGTTGAGCAGCGATTCCGCCGTGCCCAGATTCAAGCCGATGCCCGAGATGGCGGAGAGATTCTGAACAGGTGCGCCGCCGGTGCCGATCACGGCGCGGGGCATCACATCGAAGGAGTTGAAGCCGTTCGTGCTGACGAAGCGCACGCTGACGCCGCCCTTGAACGCGTGCTTGCCGCGCAGCCACGTCATATCGTTGCTGAACTGGTAGACGGGCGTAATGCGGCCCTGCGGGTCGTTGTCCACGTTGAGCGGGTTGGTGATCAAACCGAACTCGATCAGGTACGGATGGTTGCCGGCCTTGGGCAGCAGGTCCAGGCCCGCCACTTCCCACGGAGCGCCGAAGCGCAGGCGGGGACGCAGAGCGCCGGCGCGGAATTCGTTCAGCAGGTCCGGCCGAAGCGTGGAAGTTACCGAAAGCGAGCTCAACGAGTCCCATCCCCGGCTGTCGCCGCCCGGGGATTTAGGGAACGGCTGTGCCATGAAGGTGTTGTCGTTGCGGTTGACCTCTTTCGTGAAGCTGAGGCTGGCGCGGTGGGCGCTGGTGAAGACGTGATCCAGCTTCAGGTTGAAATGATCGAAATCCTGCGAGGCGCTGCGGCGCCAGGTGTACAAGGCCGTATTGAGGCCATCGCCGCCGCGGAAGTTGTTGGGCAGGGGCATCAGCTCGATCAGTTTGCGGACCGTGGGATCGGGAGCGGAGCGGTTCGGATCGCGCCCGAACAGCAGCACCTGCTGCAAATCGCCCGTGGCCTGCGGCGGGCGCACGGGATTGCCGTTGAGATCCACGGCCGGGGTCGTGGAGTTGGCGTTGCCATTGCGCACGCCGGGGAAGAAGCGAAAGATGCCGCGGCGCGCCGGTTCGGTGTAGACCGTGCTGCTGACCGAGTCGCGCGTGCGAATGCGCTGCGCTTCGAACAGGGCGTGGAAGAAGGTCCGGTTGCGCAGGATGGGGCCGCCCAGCCGCCCGCCGAACTGGTTCCGGACGAGGAAATTGCGGGGATCGCCGCGCTGATTGTTGAAGAAGGTGTTGGCCGTCAGGACCGTATTGCGGTGCGTTTCGAAAACACTGCCGTGGAATTCGTTGGTCCCCGAGCGGCTGATCATCTGGATCTGCCCGGAACCGCGGCCGAACTCGGCGTCCGCCGGTGAGGTGATCACGCGGAACTCCTCGATGCGGTCGGTGGAGGTGAAGACGGGCGAGGTGACGCCCTGGTTGATGCGGTTGTCTTGCACATTGATGCCGTCCAGCGTGATGTTGAGCGTACCAATGCGGGCGCCTGAGAAGTTATCGCCTACCACGCCCGCCTGGATGAGGACGAGGCTCAGCGCGTTGCGCGCCGGAATGGGCAGCTCGGCCAGGCGCCGGCCGGCGACCATGCCGCCGATCGAGGCGGTGACGTAACCCAGAGCGGTCTCGGCCTGCGCTGTGACTTCGACGGTCTCGGCAGTGGTTCCCAGTTCCAAGGGGATGTTCAGGCTCAGGCGAGCGCCCACTTCCAAAACGACCTCGTTGTAGACGAAGCGCCGGAAGCCGGAGTGCTCCGCCTCCAACCGATAGACGCCGGGCGGCAAGGCCGCAAACAGATAGACGCCGGCCTCGTTGCTCGTCGTGGCCGTAATCACGCCGGTCTTGACGTTGGTCGCCGTAACCCTCACGCTGGGAACGGCGGCGCCGCTGGGGTCGGTGACGGACCCGGAGAGTACGGCATCGGTACCCTGGCCCAAGACCAGCCCGCACAGGATCGCGATCAGGGACAGAAATCGTGCGGCAGTCATGCTCACCCTTCCACCCAAGGTTTCGTGCCGAGGTCGCCGCGGATCGGGCGCGCTCACACTTGGGGTCATATTACACAGGGTCGAAGCGCCGGCGCAACCGGGTGCGCTCAGCGGCGAAGGATGGGACGGGTCGAAAGCTAACCGGGGCGTGAGCATGACAGCGATCCGCTTACACTCGGTGCACCTGCGTGACGCGGCGGCGCTCCAACGGTCAGGGAGACGGACCTGGCAGCCGTGGCGGACAGACCCGTCTGTCGGGGCAAAGGCGGCCAATAATTAACCCAGTTTAATGTCAGTTGACACTGTGCGCTGAGGTATGTATGATGACTTAGGTCGGATCGCAGGCCGACGCCCTTGGAGGTTCAGACCATGCCTCGCACTTTGCCCGTGCTAATCGCACTCCTCGCCACACCCGCGTTCGCCCAAGACTATCGCGGAAAGGTTCAAGGGACCGTGGTGGACGCCACCCGGGCGGTTGTCGTCGGGGCCACCATCACGCTCACCAACACCGCGACGGGGATCTCGACAGTCAAGCTCACGGACTCGAATGGTCATTACTTTTTCGATTTTGTCGAGCCAGGTCCTTATGAGGTGACCGCGGAGCTGGCAGGTTTCGCCACCGTCGTTCAGCGGAACGTGCAGGTCCAGGTGCGCGGGGACGTCACGGTAGATTTCATGCTGACGCCGGGCAGCGTCTCCGAGCGCATCACCGTGACCGAGGCGCCCGTCGCCGTCCAGTTCAACACCAGCACGGTCGAAACCACGATCGACCGAAAGATGCTGAGCGAGTTGCCGATTCTGTCCCGGAATCCGTTCAGCCTGGCGCTGCTGGACACATCGGTCATCAACCGCTACCCGAACGACCGAAATCCCTTTTACATGTACTCTTCGGCCCAGATGGACATCGGCGGAAGGACCAGTTCCTCGGCGGGCGGCCAGAACGATCTGCTGCTCGACGGCACACCGATCCAGTTGGGCAACAAGGGCTCGTACGCTCCGCCCATGGACGCCGTGCAGGAGTTCACGGTTCAGCAAAGCAGCACCGACGCCGAATTCGGCCACTCCGCCGGCGGCATTATGAGCGTCTCCATGAAGTCCGGGACCAACGAGCTCCGGGGCACGGCCTATTACTTCGGGCGCAACCCCAGGCTCAACGCGGTCACCAATGCAGTGGTGCGGACGCCGAATCAGGTCCGCAACCACATCTTCGGCGCCAGCCTGGGCGGGCCCATCCGACGCAACAAGCTCTTCCACTTTCTGACCTATGAGCAGTGGAAGACGCGCGATCCGAGAACGCTCTCCTATACCATGCCCAGCGACCGGGAACGCATCGGCGATTTCTCGCAGTCGGCGAATATCTTTGGGAGCCAGCGAACGATCTTCGATCCGCAAACCACCGTGCTGGACGTGGCCAGCAATCGTGCGCCTCGGCAGCCGTTCCCCGGAAACATCATCCCGCCTAGCCGGATTGATCCGGTAGCCAGGGTGTACATGACGAAATATATCTGGCAACCCAACAATCCGGGACTCGACATAACAGGGGCGGGAAATTTCCGCACGACGTATTCCTGGATGAACGACTACTGGAACTTCTCCGGCCGCGTTGACTGGAACGTCAACGAGAAATGGAAGATGTTCGGGCGCTACAGCCGCTTCCGCACGAAGCTCGATCTGAGCAAGTTCGTGGATTCTCCTGCCGTCAACAATAACATTGGGGGTGAGATGAACTCGCGGAACATCGCCCTCGACTCGGTCTATGCCTTCGGCCCCGCCACCGTGCTCAACCTGCGCTGGGGTTACGGATCGCTCCAGGACAACTATGACCCGACATGGACCGAGGTCACCAAAGACCAATTACTCGAAGCCTGGGGAGGACGGCTTTGGGACGAACCCTACACGAAAAACATTCGCAAGCGGATGCTTCCCGCGATGATGATTTCGGGCAAGGGACAGTTCGGCCGGAGCTCGATGTGGTTCCAGGAACCCCATCAATACAGTTGGCACGCGCGGCTTTCGCAGGCGCGCGGCGCGCATTATCTCAAATTCGGCGGCGAAGGCCGTTACCACCGAGCCAATGTCTATTTCCCCAACCCCATGTTGTTCAACTTTGCCAGCAATTATACGACGGACAGCGCCATCGGTCCCGACGCGCGGCGATACGGCGACTCGTACGCCACTTTCCTGCTCGGAGCGATCGATGCCAATTCCTGGGCCCGCTACGACGAGCCGCAAAGCGTCAACGTCCACTACTATGCGGGCTACTTCCAGGACGACTGGAAGCTGACCCGACGCCTGACCCTGAACCTCGGGCTGCGGTGGGAGTACGAGACCCCGCCGTGGGACACGGAGGACCGACTTTCGCGCTATCTCGACCTGACCGATCCCATTGCTGAAATGCTCAGCAACCCGCCGGTCTTCCCGAAGGAGGTGCTGGCCTACCGCACGCCGCCCCAGTTTTTCGGCGCGTGGAACTTCGCCACGCCTGAGGACCGTGGGCTTTATAACACGAGCGCCCGGGTGTTCAGTCCGCGAGTGGGGCTGGCCTTCCGTCTGGACCACAAGTCGGCTCTGCGACTCAGTTGGTCTCGCTTCACTATGCCTGTCGTCACTTTGACCGACACCCAGCGCCCCATCACGCTGTATGGTTATACGATTACCACCAATGCGCTCCCGGCGGTGGAAGGACGCCCCCAGGCGCAGTTGCGTGACCCGTTCCCCTCCGGTGTCAACCCGCTGCGGCCACCCAAGGGCAAGGCTCTCGGGCGCTACCAGAACCTGGGTGACAGCGCCGTCTGGTCCAAGCAGGATTTTGATCGTCCCCGCAGCGACCGTTTGAGCCTTTCGTACCAGCGGGAATTGCCACTGCGCATTGTGGTGGACAGCACCTTGTACCATAATTTCTCGACCGCCCTTTACAATGCCCAGGTCAACTGGGCCGATCCTAACCTGTCGCTGACCTACAAGGCCGCACTTGCGCGAAGCGTGCCCAATCCTTTTTACATGTACGCAACCCCGAACACCTTCCCGGGCCAGCTTCGCAATCAGAGGACCGTCTCCATCGCCAGCCTGCTGCGCCCACACCCTCAATATCAGGGCCTCACCGAGACCCATCACGAGGGTGTCGAGCGCCACCTTCGCGCCTTCCAGTTTCGAGGCCGGCGGCAGTTCGCGGACGGGTTCATGTTCCTGGTTTCCTACAATTACGACCGCGAGCGATACCTGGAATTCTGGGATGACGTTGCCGAGTATGCACGCCAGTTCTCCTGGCGCGGAGGTACAGAGCCGCGTCATCGTCTGAGCATTTCGGGAACCGTCGAGTTACCGTTCGGCAAGGGACGCAGGTGGCTGTCGGATATCCCGCGCGCGCTCGACGGCCTGCTGGGCGGGTGGTCGGTCTCCAACATTTTCACATGGAATCAAGGGTCCTTGCTGGAGTTCGGCGAGATGAAGCTGTTGAGCGACGCCAGCCCGAAAGTGCCCCATCCGACTCGGGATCGTTATTTCGACACCTCGATCTTCGACCGTCCGGAACCTTACACCCGGCGCAGCAATCCCAAGCAGTACGAGGGCCTTCGCGGCCCCGGGCGATGGAATTTTGACAGCACGCTCTCCAAACGATTTCGCTTGACCGAGCGCGTCGCGTTCGAGCTCCGAATGGAGGCCTACAACCTGACCAACAGCATCATGTGGGGGAATCCCAGCACTAGTGTCACGAGTTCGCTATTCGGCCGGATCACGGGCCAGGCGAACCGGGGCCGTGAGCTACAGTACTGCGGCCGGCTGCATTTTTGATTGGGGGGACCTTGCCAGGCCCCGGGGATGGCGCCGGGGGGTGGTTTTCTCGCCGGGCGGTCGGACCGGACCGGAGGGCGGCACGGCCGATCGCGGAAAAGGTTGGAGGATTCGTCTTATCGTCTGGGACTCTGGGCCGCGGGTTCTTCCGAGTCGCAGCGTAACCCGTGACAGTGCCAATCCGGTTGGTCGCTCCATGGCGCTGGAAACCCCGGCCGACATGCAGCGCATGCTCGAGGAGCTGCATCGGGAGCGTGCCGAGCTGGAAAAACCCGAACGCATTCGCAAGGACTTCGTGATCAACGTCTCCCACGAATTACGAACCCCTCTGGCCTCGATCCAGGGCTATACCGAGACCCTGCTGGACGGCGCCATCCGCGATCCTGAACACAACGTCCGTTTCCTGAACATCATCCGGCGAAACGCCGAGCGCCTCGGCCGGCTCATCGCCGATCTTCTCGCTCTGACCCGCCTCGAACTCGGCACCCAGGGCTTCCAGTTCGCCTCCTATTACGTCAATACCCCCGGCTGACCGAAGACCTCGAATCCACGCGACCGCAGGCCGAACAGAAAAGCTTGCGGCTCGAATTGGAGCCGGCGCCGGGCGACGCCGAGGCCTTTTGCGACGCCGAGGCCTTTCACCCGGTGCTGGCCAATCTCGTGGATCACGCCGTCAAATAGATGCCCGCGGGCGGCTCCATCACGGTGGGCGCGCGGGTTCTCGAGCCCCGGGATCGCCGCCGCCTGGTGGAATTCTATGCCCGCGATCCGGGCCTCGGCGTTCCCCCCGAGGATCTTCCCCGGCTTTTCGAACGCTTCTATGGGGCGGACAAGGCCCGCTCGCAGGAACTCGGCGGAACGGGGCTGGGCCTCTCCATCGCGAAACACCTGGTGCGCTCCATGGGCGGCGAGGTCCGCCCGGAGAGCGTCCTGCATCGCGGTTCGACCTTCTACTTCACGCTGCTCGTTGAGCAGGCATGTGCCACCTCATCCTTGTCCCAACGCTTTAGCCAGAATGTCCTATGATCGTAGCCTGGGTATCGTACTTTCGAAACCGCTGTCCTGCGTATCAGCAACGATCCGCCGGATTGAAGACGGATCCCAGCCGTACGCTTTTCTGAAATACAACCTCGAAAAAGAAGGATTCACCCTGGTCGGCTCCCAAACCCGCAGCGGCCCGGTCGAGCTGCGCCGCAAGTCGGCTGAAATCCCCATCCTCTTGCTGGCCGGCCGCGCTTCGCAGACCGACGGGATCGCAGCTCTGGAGGCGGGCGCCGACGATTAGATTGTCCGACCGTTCCGGATCCCCGAACCCGGCGCTGGGATCCGGCGCCCGCTCCGCAACCATGCCACGCCGCGGCGGGCGTCTTCATCCTGCCGCTTCGCCAGAGAATCGAGCCCGATCCGCCCAATCCCCTCTTCATGCGCTCGGTTCGCGCCTTCAGCTCATCCTTCCAGCAAGATGCCCGAGGCCATTCGCGCGGCAGCGGCCGGCCGAATCCAGGCCAAATGTTACATTCTTTTTACATGCCTTGAACGTTCGTTAAATCCTCCGCTGCTACCCTTTGAGTGGGAACGCCCGGATGCCATCCTTGAGATGGGGACCGGCGCGTCGCGCCTGGATCCGACCAACATATGAACTACGCATTCGAGCAGTTAGCAGCACATCCAGCACGGGATTCTCTTCGGCATGACCGGAGGAGCCACCGCCTTTGCTACAGCTTGCTCGCCCTGCTCGCCGCGCTGGGGCCATTGGCCTTGAACGGTCAGGCCCCGCAGGGCGTGTTGGCAGGTGTCGTTATGGATGCGCAGTCCGGCAAGCCCATCGTTGGCGCTGCCGTCCAGGTTGAAATGCAACCGGCAGTCCGCCTGCTCACCGATTCTGAGGGTCGCTTCGAAGTCCGCCTTGCGCCCGGCAAGTATGTCCTGGAGGTTTCCGCGAACGGCTACTTGCCGATGACCTTGAATGACACCGAGGTCAAGCCCGGTGAGGTCACCGATGCGAGCACCGTGCTGGTGCTCAACACCGCCGTGACCAGGGTGGATGTGGTCGAGAAGGTGACTCCGGTGGCCGCCACCGCGGAGGCCATGCTCGCCGAACGCAAACTGGCTTCCGTCGTCTCCGACGCCCTCAGCGCGGAAGAGTTGCGTCGCTCGGTCGCCTCCGACGCCGCCGCCGCGGCGCAGAAGATCACGGGCGTCTCGGTGGTCGGGGCCGGCTATGTGTACGTGCGCGGCCTGGGCGAGCGTTACAGCGCGACCACGCTCAACCGGGCCCTGATCCCCACCACCGAGCCCGAAAAGCGCGTTGTGCCGCTGGATCTGTTCCCGGCCGCTCTCATTGATAACATCAGGGTCCTCAAGACCTACTCTCCCGACATGCCCGGGGAATTCTCCGCGGGCCTGGTCGAGCTGCGCACGGTGGACTTCCCTTCAAAGCCCATCTTCAACGTCAGTTTCTCCAGTGGATTCAACACCCGAACTACGTTCAACCCCTTCCTCACCTATCCCGGCGGCCGCCGCGATTTCTTCGGCTTCGACGACGGCGCCCGCGCGCTGCCTTCGCAGATCCCACGCGACAAGCGCTTGTTCCCCGGCGCCTTCACCCCCCAGCAATTTCAGGCTTTCGGCCAGGCCTTTGCCGGTCCGTGGGAGCCGGTCACTCTGAACTCCATGCGCCCCCAGCAGAAATATTCCATGGTGGGCGGCGCCACTGTCGGCCGTATCGGAGTGGTCGGCGCCGTCACCTTTTCCAATCAGCCCATCAATCAGACAGAGATTCAGCGGTATCTCCGCCAGGAAGGCAGCCGGCCCGTAATCTTTACGAACTATGAGGACTTCCGCACTTATACCGAGTCGGCTCGCATGGGTGGCGTGCTGAACCTGGCCGTGCGTCTCACGCCAGCCCATAAGCTAGTCGTCCGTAATACGTACACCCACGATACCGACAAAGAAGCGCGGGAGTTTGCCGGTTACGACGGCACGGCCGACACCTTCTTGAAATCCGAGCGCCTGCGCTGGGTGGAACGCGGCCTGTGGTCTACCGGCCTGGAGGGCGACCATGCCCTGCCCGCTCTGCACAACAGCCTGATTCGCTGGCAGCTCACCTACTCAAGGTCCTCTCGCGAAGAGCCCGACATGCGCGAGGTCCTGCGCGGTCTGGCGCCCGGCGGGCAGTTCGTCTTCGCCGCCTTGAGCTCCTCCGGCCAGCGCTTCTTCAACTGGTTGAACGATCGCATTTGGGATCCTCAGATCGAGCTCGGCACCCCCTTTTACCGGGGTTCGGTAAGCGGCATGCTGCGGCACGGCTTCCGGGCGACCTTGCGGCGACGCGATTTTCAAGCGCGCCGATTCCGGTTCATCCCACAACGGCTCAGCACCCTGCCGCTGAGCGCGCCCAGCGACCGGCTGTTCGCCCCAGGCAACATCCGGCCCGACGGCTTCCAGCTTGTGGAGTTCACTCGCGCCACCGACCGCTACGACGCCGACATGCAAGTCTACGCCGGTTACTCGATGGTGGAGCTGGCCCTGGGGAATCGCTGGCGCCTCCTCGGGGGCTTGCGAGTCGAGGATGCGCGGATGAGGGTGGACACCCTCGATCCGCTGATCCCTAACGCCCGTCCCTCGGGCGCCCTTCTCGCCAACCGGGACCCGGTCGCCGGTCTGAATGCGACCTACGCCCTCACGCCGCGGCAGAATTTGCGCTTCGGCTATAGCCATACGCTCTCGCGGCCCGATTTTCGCGAATTGTCGCCCTTCGACTTCAACAACGTTTACGGCGGCTTCGTGGTCCAAGGTAACCCCGACCTGGTTCGGGCCACCATCCACAACTGGGATGTCCGCTGGGAATGGTTCCTGGGCGGCAACCAGCTCCTCGCCGCAGGCGGCTTCGCCAAGACGTTCCGCAATCCCATCGAAGCGACGATTCTGCCCTCCAACGACCTGCGCCAGACCTTCGTGAACGCCAAAGGCGCCGTCAACCGGGGGATCGAACTGGAATCCCGGACCGGTCTGGGCCGGCTGCATCCCAGGCTCCGTGAGCTTTCCCTTCTCGCCAACTTCACCCTGGTGGCGTCGGATATCCGAATCCGGGAGGAGGATGCCCGCCTGGCGACCTCCCTGCATCGCCCGCTCATGGGCCAGTCGCGTTATGTGGTCAACGCCATCGCGGAGTGGATTCGGCCGCGCTGGCGCAGCTCCGCCCGCTTCGATGTCAACTACGTTTCCCGCCGCCTCTCCGATGTGGGGACCTTCGGCCTGCCCGACATATACCAGGAGGGAAACACGTTTCTTGACTTTTCCTATGAATATTCCCTGAGTGAGAAGGGCGCCTGGGTTTTGAGATTTACCGGGGAAAACCTTGCCGATAACCATTTTCGCTGGACCCAAGGGAACATTCTCCAGCGTACTTACCGGCTGGGCCGCACCTTCGGCCTCGGCCTCAACGTCAGTTTCTGAAGGGGCGGCTTTGAAGCGCCGTCACCATTGTTCACGCAATGAAGGAGGTTAAGTTAATGCGAAGCCGATTCATCTTGGCCGCCGGCCTCGGACTCTGGACCGTTGCGGCGGCCGCTTCCGGCGACCCCAGGGCGGCTGCCAGCACCGATGACACGTCGGTCGCCATGTGGATTTGGGCGGACAAGTATGTGTATCAGCCTGGCGAAAGCATGGTGGTTCGCTATACCATCCGACCGTACGGCGATTCTTACCCGTACACCTGGGTCGCCTACCGGCAGAACAACCAGACGGGCAAGATCTACTACCTGCCCGAAGGCACGGAAAAGCCCACCGACATCTTCGGCAATGCCGTGGGCTCGTTCCAGCTCAGGCGGGTAGAGGCCGTCGAAAAGGGCGTCCTCATCGGCCCCGGGGGCGTGGTCGGGTCGGAGAAAGGCCTCGTTCCTGACGAGCCCGGCATGCACACCATCGTGCTGCAACTTCGGGACTCCCTGGGCCACCGGGTGCTCAAGTCGGCCTATTTCAAGCTGGGTGTTGTCACCGGCTTCGAAGAGATCACGGGCAACATTGAGTCCGACCGCCGCCTGGTCAACACCAAAGCTTATCGGCTGCAAGGCGTCGTCTTCGTCCGGAACGGCGCCACGCTGACCATCGAACCGGGAACTTTCATCTTCGGGATGCCGGGCTCGCAGCCGCCCTCTGTGGTGGTTGTGACCCGGAACGGCCGGATCGTGGCTAACGGCACGCGCGCCCGCCCGATCGTCATGACCAGTTCGCAACCCATCGGCCAGCGCCAGCGGGGCGACTGGGGCGGTCTCATCCTGCTCGGCCGGGCGCCCATCAACGTCGGCGCCAACGCCATCCCCGGACGCGAGAACCCGGCCGGGGAGTTTTTCATCGAAGGGCTTCCCGCCTCCGAAGACACCAAGTACGGCGGCAACGATCCGGAGCACGACTGCGGCGTCCTGCGCTACGTGCGCGTGGAATTCGCCGGCTCCATTTTCGCCCCCAACAACGAAGCGAATTCCTTTACCTGGGGCGCCTGCGGCGCCAGAACCGTGAGCGAGCATCTCCAGGCTATCCATGGTCTGGACGACTCCTTCGAGTGGTTTGGCGGCAACAGCACGGCTAAGTATCTCATCGGGTCTATGGGCGCCGATGACTACGTGGACTTTCAGCTCGGCTACACCGGCAAAGTGCAGCACGGGATCTTCTACTACAATGCCGATTCGCGCGGCAACCGCGGCATCGAAGGCGACAACAGCGAGTACAATCAGGCTGCGGAACCTCGCTCCAACCCGACCATGTACAACCTCACCTTCATCGGCGGCGGGGTTCCCGGCTTCGATGAGGCCAACTCTCCAGGCATTTACTTGCGCCGTGGCTCGGCGGGCGGCTTCCACAACATGGTGGTCATGAACTTCTACAGCCCGGGTCTGGAACTGGCGGACGCCAGCACCCGGGAACAGGCCGACCAGGGCCGCCTCAAGGTCAGCGGCTTGCTGCTGTGGACCAACAACCTGGGAGCCAAGGGCGCTGCCACGCTGGAGGGACAAGTCGCGGCCAACACCCTTTCCTACGCCCAGGAAAAGTTCGACAAAACTCTGGTCGCCGATCCCTTCCTCAAGCGGCCCTTCGAGTGGAGCGATCCCGATTTCAGGGCGATCTTCGCCTCGCCCATCTTCCGCACCGGCTGGGTCCGCCCGCCCGACGACGGCTTTTTCGATCAGCACGTCTACTGGCTGGGCGGCGTCGGTGACGAACCGTGGTGGGAGGAGTGGACCAACCTCCTGCTCGAAGACGACATCAAGCCCTGAGGCCCGGTCCCCGGCCGGCGCCCCGCTTCGTCGCGGTCCATCCGAGCGGGCGGGAGCGCGCGACGTACCGCGCTCCCGCCCGGCCTTCTTCGCCCGCACCTGCGGTCTGCAACCGCCCGGTCAGCTCGCGCCCTTCTGGTCCGTCGGGCGCTGCCCGGGACGGAGAACGCGAATCGGCTCCACAGAGCGGGGCCCGAGAGAGCCGAGCGGCAAGCCCTCAGGCCGGTCCGGCCTCATCGGCCGGCTGGTGGGCGCAGCGCGGATCCTCGGCCAGATAATCGCCGCTCAGGGCGTAAGCCCGCGAGCGGGAGCCCCCGCACAGGTTCTTGTACAGGCAGCGGCCGCACTTGCCGCGCAGCAGGGAGCTGTCGCGCAGCACGTGGAACAGGGGCGCCTCGCGGTAGACCTCGACCAGGCGCCGCCGGCGCACGTTGCCGGCCGAGACCGGCAGGAAGCCGCTGGGGTAGATCTCGCCGGTGCGCGAGATGAAGACGAAGCCGCGCCCGCTGTTGATGCCCAGCGAGCGGTGCAGCGGATTCTCCTCGCCTGCGGATCGCCGCCCGTCGCCTTCGGCCTTGCGGCGCTGGGCCGCGTAACGCCGGTAATGCATGGCCTCGGTGGTCTTGATGACGAAGGGGGCGCGGCGGCTGCGCTCGTACAGGAAGGCGAAAACTTCCTCGAACTCGGCCGCGCTCAGCTCGTCGCGGCTCTGAGCCCGGCCGGTGGGCACCAGGAAGAACACGTCCCACATCTGGGCCCCGCTGGCCTCGACCAGATCGGCCATCTCTTCCAGCCGCCCCAGGTTGTGCCGGCTCACGGTGGTGTTGACCTGGGTGGACAGCCCCAGCCGGCGCGCCTCCCCGAGGGCGAACATGGCGCGTGCGAACGAACCGGATACGCCGCGGAACCCGTCATGGGATTCCGCATCGGGGCCGTCCACGCTGATCGAGATCCGCGCCACGCCGCAGCGGCGGAAGCGTTCGATCGCCTGCCCGGTCAGCAGCGGAGTGGGACTGGGCGAGAGCGTCGTGCGCAGCCCCAACCCTACGCTGTATTCCAGCAGCTCGAACAGGTCCGGCCGCTTCAAGGGATCCCCGCCCGTGAAGATCATCAGCGGATCGCCGAACTGCCGGATCTGCTCGAGCAGATCGCGGCCCTCCGCCGTGCTCAATTCCAGCGGATGGCGTACGGGATCGGCCGAGGCCCGGCAATGCACGCAGGCCAAATCGCAAGCCCGCGTGACCTCCCAGATGACCAACCACGGCGCCTGATCGAAATGCACCATCGCGCGCTCTCCCCGGCCGGCGATCCTGCCCGCCCGCCCTTTCCCTCTATTGTCCGCGATCCCGCCCGCCTCCGGCAAACGCCGGCCGCCAAGGGAAGGCGCAAGCCTGGCCTTTGAACTCCCGGATCGCCCGCCGCGCGGGATCGAAGTCGCTCATGGCCGGAGCGGACTCCCTCCCACTGTACCGGACCAGCGGCGCGGTTCGCCGGCCAGCGCCTCCAGCCAGCCGGCTTCGCGCTCGAAGCGGTCCAGCGCCAATCTGGCCAGCAGGCAATAGGCGTCCGCCAGAGCCGGGTCGGCCTGCCGGAGCGCTGCGATCTCGCGCGCCACCTGGCGGCGGTCGTCTTCGGCCAGCACCCCGCTCCATCCTTTGCGGCCCGCGTGCAGGAAGGCGCGCAGGGTCTTCTCGATGAGCTGTTCGCCGAGGGCGTGACAGGCGGGCGGCGGCACGCCCGCGGCGCGCAAGCATTTGACCGCGGCTTCGGCCACCGGCAACAGCAGCCCGCCCGTAAAGGACAGCGCGGCCAGCAACAGCGGCTTGTTGCCCTGGGGCAGTTCGAACACCCGCGCGTGCTCCCCGTGGAGCAATTGGCGGGCCTCGCGCACCGCGCGCCGGGCGCCTTCCACCACGTAGCGATGCTCCAGACCCGGAATCGCCATGAGGGAAGCGGTGGCGGCGCCCAGGCGAGCCAGCGGGGCCAGCTCCGAGCAGTCCTGGCGGCTGTCGCACAGCAGAACCACCTTGCCGGTCCACTCCAGCGCGCCCGCCAAGGCTCCGACCACCTCGGCCAGCAGGGCGTCGGGCGTCGCCACCAGCACGGTCCGCGCCTCCTGGAGCTCTTCGTAGCGCTCGACCGGAAAGCCGGCGCGCAGGGTGTTCACCAAGCGGCTGGCCAGCCGGTAGGAAGGGGCCGCCACCGGGCCCAGTCGGGCGGCCAGCCGGGGCAACCGGGTCAGACAGGAACGGCTCAGCGGACCCGCCGCCACCAGCCCGAGCGCCTGGGCTTTCATGCCGGACGGCTCCCCGGCGCCGCACCCGCCTGTTCGTAAACCAGCCGCGCTTTCAAGCTCTTGATGCGGTCCCGCAGCTCGGCCGCTTTCTCGAACTCGAACTTGCGGGCCGCCTCCCGCATTCGGCTCTCCAGTTCCGAGATATGCCGCTCGAGCTGCTCGGGGCTCATCTCGGCGGCGGGCTGCTCGGGCTCGAGGGGCACGGTCAGGTAGTCGGCCTCGGCGATCGCCACCAGGCTCATGTCAATCGGCTTGACGATGGACTGCGGCGTGATGCCGTGCTCCTGGTTGAACTGGGTCTGGATCTTGCGGCGGCGATTGGTCTCCTCGATCGCCGTGCGCATGCTCTCGGTGATGGTCTCGGCGTACAGGATGGCCTTGCCGCGCACGTGGCGGGCCGCCCGCCCGATGGTCTGGATGAGCGAGCCGCCCGAGCGCAGGAACCCCTCCTTGTCGGCGTCCAGGATGGCCACCAGGGAGACTTCGGGCAGATCCAAACCCTCCCGGAGCAGGTTCACGCCGATCAGCACGTCGTACTCGCCCCGCCGCAGGTCGCGCAGCAGCTTGACCCGCTCCAGGGTTTCGATCTCGGAGTGCAGGTACCGGCAGCGCACGCCCACTTCCGAGTAGTACTCGGCCAGATCCTCGGCCATACGCTTGGTCAGCGTGGTGACCAGCACGCGCTCGTTGCGCTCGACCCGCTGGCGGATTTCGTGGAGCAGGTCGTCCACCTGCCCCTTGATGGGGCGCACTTCGACCTCGGGGTCCACCAACCCGGTGGGCCGGATGATCTGCTCGACGACCACCCCGGCCGATTTGGTCAGCTCGTAGGGCCCCGGGGTGGCCGAGACGTAGATCACCTGGTTGACCCGGTTTTCGAACTCTTCGAAGGTCAGCGGGCGGTTGTCCAGCGCGCTGGGCAGGCGGAAGCCGTACTCCACCAGGGTCTGCTTGCGCGAGCGGTCCCCGTGGTACATGCCGTGCAGTTGGGGAATGGTCTGGTGGCTTTCGTCAATGAAGACCAGGGCGTCTTGGGGAAGATAGTCCAGCAACGTGGGCGGCGCTTCGCCCGGCAGCCGCCCGGAGAAGTGCCGCGAGTAATTCTCGATGCCGTGGCAGTAGCCGATCTGGCGGATCATTTCCAGGTCGAACATGGTGCGCTGCCAGAGCCGCTGCGCCTCGACCAGCTTGCCTTGCCGTTCCAGCTCCCCGCGCCACCACTTCAGCTCGGCCTCGATCGAGGCCAGCGCCTGCTCGCGGCTCTGCTCGCTCATGACGTAGTGGGATTTGGGATAGATGGGCAGGCGCAGGAAGGTTTGCCGGATGCGGCCGTCGAGGGGATCAATCTGGGCCAGGCTCTCGATCTCGTCGCCCCACAGCTCGATGCGATAGGCGTAGTCGTCGTAGGTGGGGAAGACCTCGATCACGTCGCCGCGCACCCGGAAGACGCCCCGCCGGAAGTCCTCGTCGTTGCGCTCGTACAGGATTTCGACCAGCCGGCGCAGGATCTGCTGGCGGGAGATCTTCTGGCCCTTCTCCAGCATGAGCAACATGCCGTAGTAAGCCTCCGGCGAGCCCAGTCCGTAAATGCAGCTCACGCTGGCCACGATGATGGTGTCGCGGCGCTCGAACAGGGAGCGCGTGGCCGACAGGCGCAGCTTGTCCAGCTCGTCGTTGATGGTGGCTTCCTTTTCGATGTAAGTATCCGTGGCGGGCAGGTAGGCTTCCGGCTGATAGTAGTCGTAGTAACTGACGAAATACTCGACCGCGTTGGAGGGAAAGAACGCCTTGAACTCGTGGTAAAGCTGGGCGGCCAGGGTCTTGTTGTGGGCCAGCACCAGGGCCGGACGGTTCACCTGCTCGATCACCTTGGCCATGGTGAAGGTCTTGCCCGAGCCGGTGACCCCGAGCAGGACCTGGTGCGGCTCTCCCTCCAGCACGCCCCGCACCAGTTGCTCAATGGCCTGCTGCTGGTCCCCGCGGGGCTGGTAGCTGACGGCCAGGCGGAACCCCATCCGCTACCCAGTATAGCCTCCCGCAGGCGGGCCGATCGCGGGCGAGCCGCCTTCCCGCCGCGGCTTCGGTCAAAATAGTCCGGGAAGGCGCCCGGCCGCCGACTTTTTCGCCGGCCGCCGCGTCATTCCACAAGGAGCCGCCGGTTGATCTTCCGGGAAGCCGAGGATCGCGACCTGGTTCGCCGGGCGCGGCGCGGGGACATTGAGGGCTACAACCTCCTGGTGTCCCGCTGGGAGAAGCGCGTCTTCAACTACCTGCTGCGCCTGGTGGGCGAGCGGGAGGACGCCCTGGATCTGGCCCAGGAGGTTTTTCTGAAGGCTTACCAGAATCTGGCCCGCCTGGAGGACGCCGGGCGCTTCGGCCCCTGGCTGTTCCGCATCGCCCACAACGAGGCCTTCTCGCTGCTGCGGCGGCGCCGGCCGGAGACCGAGGCGGAGGCCGACCCGCCCCGGGAGACCTTGCGCTACCGGCTCTACCCGGTCGAGATGAGCCTGGCGGTCGAGCGGGCCCTGGCCCAGCTCAGCCCCGAGCAGCGCGAGGCGGTGGTCCTGAAGATCTACCAGGGCTTCAAGTTCGAGGAGATGGCCGAGGCGCTGGACTGCCCGGTCTCGACCGTCAAGTCGCGGCTGTACGCCGCGCTGGACCGGCTCAAGCAGATGCTGGCGCCGGTGGAGGCCGAGGGAGGCTGACCGCGGCTCAACGGGGTGTGGAATGACGTGTGCGGATTTCGATTTGAAAGGGTACCTGTTGGGGGAGTTGGGCGCCTCTGAGCGCGCCCCGCTGGAGGCACACCTGGCAAGCTGTCCCGCTTGCCGGGAGGAACTCGAGCGGCTGCGCTGGACCCAGGCGGCCTTGCTGACCCTGCGAGAGGAGGAGATCCCGCGGCGGATCGCCTTCGTGGCCGAACCCGCCCCGGGCTGGCGGCGCTGGCTGTGGGCTTCGGGGCCGCGCTGGGGTTTCGCCTCGGCGCTGGTGCTGGCGCTGGCCATCGCGGCGCACGGCGTGCTGAGCTCGCCTCCGTCGGCCCCCGCGCCGGCGGCGGTGGACGCGGCGGCGCTCGAGCGGCGGGTCAGCGCCGAGGTTGAGCGGCGGCTGGAACCGCTCATCCGCCAGGCGATGGCGGAAGCCGAGGCCCGGCACCGGCAGCGCCTGCAAGAGGCGGTCTCGGCCGTGCGCCAGGAAATGGAGTTCCAGCGCAAGGCCGACCTGCTGGCGGTGGAAGAGAACTTCAACGTGCTGAAGAAGCGCATGAACGTGCTGCAAATCCACCTGGCCGGCAATCTGGAGGGAGGCGTGCGATGAAGATCCTGCTGGGATGCCTGCTGGCGGCCCTGGCGGCCGCCCCGGCCGAGCGCCCGCGCCTGGTCAGGGAATCCCTGGCCGCGCTGGAGCGGATCTTCGATTCCCGCCTGGAGCGAGCCAACATCGAGGACCCGTTCCTGTTGCTGGGCACCACGCGCGGCGTCTATCTGGACGGCTACGGCGCCGTGCTGACGGCGGAGGTCAACCTGGTGACCGGCCCCGCCGTCACGCCTTTCCGCCCCGCTTTGAGCAAGGAAGAGATCGCACGCCTGAACCAGAAGAAACAGCAAAGGCTGCCCGCCCTGCGGCAGCTCATGCGGGAGCTGTTGCTGGACGCGGCCGCGTCGCTGGAGGCGGTGCCGCCCGCCGAGCAGATCGTGCTGGCGGTCTCGCTGTTTTACTACTCCTGGGAGGACCGCAACGGGCTGCCCGGCCAGATCCTGATGCAAGCTTCCCGCCAGCAGTTGCTCCGGCTGCGGCAGCAGGGCGCCGCGGCCGCCGCCTCCGCCGTGCTGCTCAAGGAGTACTGAACCGCCATGCGGCTGGGGGAAATGCTGATCGCGCGGGGCTTGATCTCGGAGGAGGACCTGGCGCGGGCGCTCGAGATCCAGCGCGAGCGGGGCGACAAGATCGGCAAGATCCTGGTGGACCTGGGCTTCGTCGCCATGCGCGACGTGCTGGCGGCGCTTTCCGAGCAGCTCGGCGTGCCGCTGGTCAGCCTGGACGGCCCGCCGCCCGTGACCCCGGAGATCGAGGGCCTCTCGCCCCGCTTCATGCGCCAGTGCCGCTTCATTCCGGTGGCTCAGGAAGGGGCCTCCCTGACGATCGCCATGGCCGACCCGCTGGATTTCGAAACCGTCTCGGCGGTGCGCGGCTTCACCGGGCTGGCGGTCGAGACCGCCCTGGCGGCCGAATCCGAGATCCTCGACGCGATCGAGAAATACTACGGCGAGGCCGAAGGCCGGGCGGCCGAGGGCCTGGCCGTGGCCGGCGAGCGGGAGGAGGATCTCGAGCAGTTGCGCGACATGGCCAGCGAGGCCCCGGTCATCCGCCTGGTCAACGCCCTGATCGCCTCCGCCCTGGAGAAGCGCGCCAGCGACATTCACCTGGAGCCCTTCGAGCGCGAGTTTCGCGTGCGCTACCGCATTGACGGCGTGCTCTACAACCAGGAGCCGCCGCCCCGCGAGCTGAAGGCGGCCATCATCTCGCGCGTCAAGCTCATGGCCCGGCTCAATATCGCCGAACGCCGCCTGCCCCAGGACGGGCGCATCAAGATCAAGGTCCTGGGGCGCGAGGTGGATTTGCGCGTCTCGACCCTGCCCACCCTCTACGGCGAGAGCGTGGTCATGCGCCTGCTCGACCGCTCGGCGGGCGATTTCTACGATCTGACCCGGCTGGGTTTCGACGAACACATGCTGCGCCGCATGGAGCACTTCACCTCCTTGCCCCACGGCATCTTCCTGGTGACCGGGCCCACCGGCTCGGGCAAATCCACCACCCTGTATTCCGCTCTCAAGCGGATCAACCAGCCCGACAAGAAGATCATCACCATCGAGGACCCGGTCGAATACCAGATGGACGGCATCAACCAGATCCACGTCAACCCCCAGATCGGGCTGACCTTCGCCAGCGGCCTGCGCCACATCGTCCGCCAGGACCCGGACGTGATCATGGTGGGGGAGATCCGCGACCGCGAGACCGCCGACATCGCCATCCGGGCCGCCCTCACCGGCCACTTCGTCTACTCGACCCTGCACACCAACGACGCCCCCAGCGCCATTACGCGCCTCACCGACATGGGGGTCGAGAACTACCTGCTCAGCTCGACCCTGGTGGCCGTGCTCGCCCAGCGCCTGGTGCGGCTGATCTGTCCGGATTGCAAGCAGCCCGCCGCAAACAAGCGCACCCCGGACGGCCGGCTCATCGAGAGCTGGCGCGGCGCCGGCTGCCCGCGCTGTTTCGGCACCGGTTACTCGGGACGCATCGGCATTTTCGAGTTGATGGAGCTCAACGACGAGCTGCGCTCCCTGATCATGCAGAACGCCGACGCCGGAGCCCTCACCGCCGCCGCCCGGCGCAACGGCATGCGCCGGCTGGCGGAGGACGGCTGGCTGAAGGTGCGCGTTGGCCTGACCACCGCCGAGGAAGTGCTGCGCGTGACCCAGGGGTTCTGATGGCCGGCTTTTACTTCCGCGCGGTGGCCCCGGACGGCAAGCTGCGCGCCGGCACGCTCAGCGGCCAGAACGAGCGCGAGGTGGCGCGCGAGCTGCGCCGCCAGGGCCTGATCCCGGTCTACGTCGGCCGGGAGCCGAAAAGAGCCCGGGGCCTGCGCCTGCCGGCCTTCCGGCGCGGCCGCCGCGACGTGCTGTTCTTCACCCAGGAGCTGGCCACGCTGCTGGGCGCGGGCGTGCCCCTGGACCGGGCCCTGGCCATCACCTCGGAACTGACCGAACGGGCCGAGTTCCGGCTGGTGGTCGAGGATGTCCTGCGGATTCTCAAGGGCGGCAAACCGCTGGCCGACAGCCTGGCCGCCCACCCGGAATACTTCTCCGAGCTCTACGTCAATATCGTGCGCGCCGGAGAGGCGGGCGGGGCGCTGGCGCCGGTCTTCGAGCGACTGGCTGAGTTCGAGCGCACGCGCGACGAGCTGCGCAGCTACATCCTCTCCTCGATGATCTACCCGGCCCTGCTGGTGGTGGTGGGTTTGGCCTCCATCACGCTGATGCTCTACTTCGTGGTGCCGCGCTTCGCCCAGGTCTTCGAGGAATCGCGCCTGCGCATGCCTCCGGCGACGCAGGTTCTGCTGGAGGCCAGCCGCCTGGTCAAGGCCTACGGCTGGCCGGCGCTGGCGGCGCTGGCTGCGGCCGGGGCGGCACTGCGCGCCTATGTGCGCACGCCCGCCGGCCGCTGGTGGTGGGACGGCTTCCGCCTGCGCCTGCCCCTGCTGGGCGAGGCGCTGCGGCGGGCCGAGACCTCGCGCTTCGCGCGGGCCATGGAGACGCTGACCGCCAACGGCGTGCCCCTGGTGCAGTCGCTCCACATCGCGGCCGCCATTCTGGCCAACCGGCGGATGGCCCGCTCGCTGGAGGCGGTGGCCCAGGGGGTCAAGCGCGGCGAGGGGATCGCCGGGCCGCTGCGCAAGAGCGGGCAATTTCCCGCCCTGGCCGCGCACCTGCTCAGCGTAGGAGAGGAAACCGGGCGGCTGGACCAGATGTTCGGCCGCATGGCGGAAATTTACGAAAACGACACGCGCGCCGCCATCCGGCGGTTCACCTCGCTGTTCGAGCCGCTGGTCATCCTGGTGATGGGCGTGATGGTGGGCATACTGGTATTGAGCATGCTGCTGGCGATCACCAGCATCAATGAGGTGGCCCTGTGAAGCGACAAGCAAGCAACTCCCCGGCGACGGGCAAAGACCAGAGGCGGCGGCAGGCGGGCATCACGCTGATCGAAATGCTCGTGGTGGTGACCATCATCGCCCTGTTTGCGGGCCTGGTGGTGCCCCGGATGCTGCGCCGCACCGACACGGCGCGCATCACGGCCGCGCGGGCCCAGATCAACGCATTCATGACCGCCCTGGGCGCCTACAAGCTGGACACCGGCCTGTATCCGACCACCGAACAAGGCCTTCAGGCCTTGCGGGTGCAGCCCCAAGGCCTCACCCAGTGGCAGGGGCCCTATCTGCCCCAGGAGATCCCGGTGGATCCCTGGGGGCGCCCCTACGTGTACCGCTATCCGGGCGAGCACGGCGACGAACCCGACATCATCAGCTACGGGGCGGACGGCCAGCCCGGCGGCGAGGGCATCAACGCCGACATCGTGAGCTGGAAGAGCCAATGAGGCGGCCGCACGCGGCCCCGAGCGGCGTCACCCTGCTCGAGCTGCTGATCGTCGTGGCGCTGGTGTCCCTGCTGGTGGGCATCAGCTTTCCGGCCGTCGGCGCGGGCGTGGACTCGCTGCGACTGGCCGGGTCGGCCCGCCGCATCGCCGCTCTGTTCCACAGTGCGCTGAACCGGGCCGAGCGGCGCCAGCAAGCGGTCGAGCTGACCGTCTGGCCGCGGCAAAACCGGCTGCGGTTGCGCTCCGCCGAGCCCGGCTTCGAGCGCTCGCTGGAGCTGGACGAAGGCGTCTGGATCGCCGCCGTTCAGCCCGCCCTGCCCCAGGAGGAAGAAGGCCCCCGCCGCTTCCTGCTGCTGCCGGGAGGGACGGCGCCGCGCATCGCCCTGGAGTTGCGCAATCGCCGGGGCGCGCGGCGCATCGTGAGCCTGGATCCGATCACGGGCGTGCCGCAGATCGAGATCGGGGAGGCTGCCCCGTGAGGCGCCGCGGCTTTACCTTGCTGGAGATGCTGGTGGCCACGACCATCATGGGCATCGCCGTGGTCAGCCTGCTGGCCAATCTCTCCACCTCGCTGCGCAACGCCTCCCGGCTGACGGAGGCCGACCGGGCGGCGCTGCTGGCGCGGCGCCAAATGGACGCCCTGCTGCTCAATCCGCGCCTGCCCAAGTTGGTCGTGATCGGCGGGGAATTCGACCCCTCGCTGACCGGCGGGATCAGCGCCGGCTGGCGGGCCCGGGTGACCCCCTTCGAGATGCAACCCCAGGCCGGGCCGGGGGCCGCCCTGCTGGAACGCATCGAGCTGGAGATCTGGTGGGCGGTGGGGGAGGAGCGGCGGCGCTCCCTTCGCCTGGAGGCCTACCGGCGAGGCGTGCTGGCGCCGGCCGATCTGGTTGCCGCCGGGGGGGCGCAACCGTGAGGACGGCGAGGCGGCGGGGCGTGACGCTGCTGGAGCTGCTGATCGCGGTCTCGCTGCTCAGCTTGCTCTCGGTAGGCCTGCTGGTGGCCCTGCGGGTCGGACTGGACGCCTTCCAGCGAACCGATCGCCGCCTGCTGGACAACCGGCGGGTGGCGCGCGCCCAGCGCATCCTGGAGGAACAAATCGCGGGCTTCATTCCCGTGGTGGCCGAATGCCTGGCGGCGCCCGAGGCGCCGCGGGTCAAGATGCCCTTCTTTCAGGGCGAGCCGCAATCCATGCGTTTCGTCTCCGCCTATTCGCTGGCGGAGGGATGGCGAGGCTATCCCCGCGTTCTGGAATACCAGGTGATCCCCGGGGAAAAGGGCGAAGGCGTGCGGCTGGTGGTCAACGAGCACCTCTACACCGGGCCGCTCGGCGCGGGGGCTTTCTGCTTGGGGCCGGGGCCGGATCCGCTGTCGGGCGTCCCGGCGCCCTTGTTTCGCCCCATCGAGGTCGGCCCGGCCTCCTTCGTGCTCGCCGACCGCCTGGCTTACTGCCGGTTCGGCTATCGCGAGAGCCCGCCGCCTCCCGCGCCTGAGCGGTGGCTGGCCCGCTGGGTGTTGCCGCAGTGGCCCAGCGCGATCCGCATCGAGATGGCCCCGCTCGAGCCGGACCGCTCGAAGCTCCAGCCGATCGAGCTGGCGGCGGCGGTCCGCGTCAACAAGATTCCCCTGACCGACTATGTGGACTGAGAGGCGCAACCCGGGCGAGCGAGGCGGCGCGCTGCTGGCCGTGCTCTGGCTGACGGCCGCTCTGTCGGCGATCGCCTTTTCGGTGGCCGCCACGGTGCGCGCGGAGACCGAGCGGAGCGCCACGGCGCTGGACGGTTTGCGGGCCTACTATCTGGCCGCCGGAGCCATCGAGCGCGCCATCCTGTACATGGACTGGGGACCGGGGGCCGCCGGACCCGACGGTGCGCCGCGTTATTGGGCTCCCTGGCGCTCCCGGTTGTATTTTCAATTCCCGGCCGGGGACGCGATGGTCGAGATCATCCCGGAGAGCGCCAAACTGAATCTGAACACCGCCACGGCGGAAGATCTCTACGCCCTGCTGATCCAGTTGGGGGCCGAACCGGAGCGAGCTCGCGAAATCGCCCTGGCGATCGTGGACTGGCGCAGCCCGGCGGCGCAGCCCAGCCCGTTCGACCAATATTACCTGGGGCTGAATCCGTCTTTTCGCGCCCGCCACGCGTCTTTTGAAGAGGTTGAGGAAGCCTTGCTGGTGAAGGGCATGACGGCGGATCTCTTTTACGGCGAGTACGCGACGGATGCCGAAGGCCGGCTCCGGCCGCGGGGCGGCTTGCGCGACTGCGTAACGGTCTACGGAGGCGGGGGCCGGGTAGACGTCAACACGGCCCCGGCCCCTTTGCTGGCGGCGGTGGGGCTGAGTCCCGGGGCCGTGCAGTGGCTCCTTCAGACGCGAAGCCAGGGGCCCATCCGGGAGATGCGACAACTGGAGCCGCTGGCCGCCGAGCCCGGATTCCACCGGCTAGGCATCGGAGGGAACACGATTTTCACCCTGCGCGCCACGGCACGGCTACGCACGGCAGGAGGCCTCTCGGACCTGCGCCGTTCGGTGGCTGCCCTCATCAAGCGACTGCCGCCCGGTTGGGATCGCACCTATCACGTGTTGCGCTGGTACGACAACGCCGGGTCGCTCGGGGCCGGCCTCGAGTCCTGGCCGCCGGCGCCCGGGACGTGAGCAAGCGATGACCCTGGCGAGCGGCAAGGCGGCAGTGCGCAAGTGGCTGGCGATCGGCGCCGGCGTGGGCATCGAGGTCGGCGCGCGCGAGCTGCGGGTGACGGCGGTGCGGGTGCGTCCCACCGGAGTCCGAGTGCTCGGCGCGAGGGTGATCGAGGGCTTTCGCGAACGCCCGGCGGCGGAATGGGGCGCCGAATACGCCGCGTTCCTGAAGCGGCTGGGCCTGGGACACCTGGCGGCTACCGTGCTGCTGCCCCGGCGCGAGGTGATCGTGCGGCTGCTGTCGCTGCCGGGGGTGGCTCGGCGCGACCTGGCCTCGGCGGTGGCCTTCCAGATTGACGCCTTGCATCCTTACCCGGAGGAGGAGGCGGCCTGGGTCTGGGCGCGGTTGGACGGCTCGGACTCGGTGCTGGTGGGCATCGCCCGGCGGGAGGCGGTGGCCGGCTACGTGAGCCTGTTTGCCGAAGCGGGCGTGAGGGCGGCCGCCTTCAGCTTCTCGGCCGCAGCGCTGTACTCGGCCTTGCGCCTACTGGGCGAGGGGCCGGGGGAGGGTTTCGTGGCCCTGCGCGAGAGCGAGGACGGGGTGGAAGTGTACGGGGAAAGTCCGGCGCGCGCGGTGTATTCGGTTGAGTTTCCCGCGAGCCGCGAGCGGGCGGCGGCGATGGCGGCGGGGGAGCTGCGCTTGGAGCAGGCGGCCGTCCTGGAACTGGGGGAGCGGTTGCCGCGGCCCCAGACATTTCCGGCCGATTTTGATTTATCGGCCCACGCCCTGGCCTACGCCGCCGCCCTCACAGGCGCCTGCCCCCGGCTGGCCCTCCCCCTCAACCTCCTGCCCCCGGAACACCGGGCGGCCGGCTCGCGGGCCCTCTACGCCCCTACGGCCGTGCTGGCCGTCCTCCTGCTCGCGCTGGGCGCCGCCCTGGCCGCCGTGCGCCCCTTGGAGGACCGGCGTTACCTGGCGGGTCTGCGGGCCGAGATCGCGCGCCTGGAGCCGGAGGCGCAAAAGGCGGCGGAACTCGACCGGGCCATCGAAACGACCCGCGCCCGCACCCGCCTGCTGGACGACTTCCGGCTGCGCTCCCGGGCCGATCTGGATCTGCTGGCCGAGTTGACCCGCCGCCTGGCGCCGCCGGCCTGGCTGGGCCAGCTCGAAATCACCCGCGAGGCGGTTACCCTGGCGGGCGACGCCGAGCAAGCCGCCGGCCTGCTGAAGCTGTTGGACGAATCCCCGCTGTTGCGCAACTCCGAGTTCATCATGCCGATCGCGCGCGTGGGCCAGGCGGAGACCTTCCGCATCCGGGCGGCGCGCGAGGGAGGGCCGCGGTGAAGCTGAGCGAGCGCGATCGCCGCGCGTTGCTGGTGCTGGCGGCGGCCGGGGCGATTTTTGCGGCTGCCTACTGGTTCTGGCCGGGCGAAGCGCCTGCTCCGGTCGTGGCGGCCGGCGGCGACATTCCGACGGCGGAAAGGCGGCTGGAGCGGTTGCGGCGGCTGGCGGCGTCCGTGCCGGGCAAGCAGGAAGCGCTCCGGGCGGTCCGGGCGGAACTGGAGGGGCGCGAGCGCAACATTCTGCGTGCGGAGACGGGCGCGCAGGCGCAGGCCCGGGTGCTGGAGATCGTACGCCGGGCGGCGAAGGCTCTGCCGGCGCCCATCGAACTTCGCTCCATCGAGCTGGGGCCCATCCGGCCCTTCGGCCAGGACTACGGGGAGGCGGTGGTGAGCGTCTCCTTCGAGTGCCGGATCGAGGATCTGGTGAACCTGCTGGCGGAGCTGACGGTGCAGCCCGAGCTGATCGCCCTGAGCGAGCTGCGGATCGGCGCCGGCAATCCCAAAGAGAAGACGGTGAACGCGCGGGTGACCGTCTCCGGCATTGTGCCGCGGGCGCTGGCGCCGGAGAAGAAAGGATTGGGACGGTTTTGAAGCGCAGGCTCCTGTTGCTGGATCTGGCGTTGCTGGCGCTGGTGGCGGCGGCCGGCTTGCGGTTGCGGCAGCAGTGGATCCAAGCCCGCTACCGCGAGCAAATGGTCTTGGGCAGGACGCTGAAACCGCTGCCGCCGCCGCCCATGACGGCGCTGCCCCCGCCCGAGCCGGTGCGAGCGGCGGCCTACGCGGAGGTAGCCGAGAAGATGCTTTTCAGCCGGGACCGCAATCCTACGGTGGTGATCGAAAAGCCGCCCGAGAAACCGCTGCCGCCGCTGCCCGCCCTTTACGGCGTGCTCGATCTGGGCGACGGGTTGACCGCCATCCTGAGCGAGAAGCCCGGCGCGCCCGGCCGGGGCGTGCGCGCGGGCGAGAAGGTCGGGCCGTTCCTGCTGGTGGCGCTGGACGCTCAGCAAGCGGTCTTCGATTTCGAGGGCCGGAAGGTCACCAAGAAGCTCGAGGAGCTGATTCCTCGCAGCAGCCCGGGGGAGGCGCCCGCGGCCGCTCAGCGCGCCTCCGCCCCCCCGCCGCCCCAGCCGGTGGTGCAACAGGTGGCCGTCTCCGGACCGGGCGCCTCGCTGGGCGGGGAGATCCGGGCCTGCCAGCCGGGCGATACCGATCCCCCGGGCACGGTCCGCGACGGCTATCGCAAGATCGTCACGCAGACTCCCTTCGGGGCCATGTGTCGCTGGGAGCCTGCCAAGTGATCGCCAACAGAGGCATCCTATGATTCGAATCGTCGCATTGTTGCTGGCGCCCGTGATCACGGCGGGCGCCGCCGATCAGAACAAGCCGGCCAAGAAGTCCTCGCCGCCGGCTGCCGAACAGGCCAAGGCGGCCATCCCGCCGGACGCCAAGGAGATCGAACCCGGGCTATACCGCTGGAAGGACCCGCAAGGCAAGACCTGGATTCTCCGCAAGAGTCCCTTCGGCGTGTTGAAGAGCGAAGAGCGCCCCCCGTCCGCCCAGGCCCCCGACGAGCTGCCTCCGGGACTGACGGTGACCGAGGAAGGCGACGAGCTGCGTTTCGAGCGGCCGACGCCCTTCGGCCCCACGCGCTGGAAGAAAAAGAAGACCGAGTTGAACGAGATGGAACAGCGCGCCTGGCAGCGGGAGCAAAGCAAGAAGGCCGCCCAGTCGCCTAAGGAGTAACTCGATGCGCCGAGCGGCTCTGTTGCTGTGGATGGCGGCGGCGGGTTGGGCGCAGCAGCCCGCCCAGCCGGCCCGGCCCGAGGCCCCCGCGGCGCCGCCGCAGACCGCGGCGGTTCAGGCCGCGCCGGCGCCCTCGGGCGGGTTCGTTCTCAATCTTCAGAACGCCTCGCTCACCGACGTCATAGACGTGCTGGCCCGCCGCCTGAAGATCAACTACATTCTGGATCCCAGGGTCAAGGGGTCGGTCACCCTGAACACCTACGGTGAGATCCGGGCGGTGGACGTGCGCCCCTTGCTGGAGACCATCCTGCGCATCAACGGGGCGGCCATGGTCGAGGTGGGCCAGTTCTACCGGATCGTTCCGGCCGGCGACGTCGCGCGCCTGCCCCTGAGCCCGCAGACCGAGGCCAAGAGCTTCCCGGAAGACGAGCGCATGCTGATGAACCTGGTCTTCCTGAAGTACGCCACGGTGGGCGAGCTGGGCAAGCTGCTCCAGCCGTTTCTGGGCGAGGGAGCGGTGGTGACCTCCTATGATCCGGCCAATCTGCTGATCATCCTGGACAACGCCCGGAACATGCGGCGCACCATGGAGCTGATCGCGCTGTTCGACAGCGACACCTTCGCCGCCCAGCGCGTGCGGCTGTTCGAGACCAAGCACGGCCGGCCTTCCGACATCGCCAAAGAGTTGGAAACCATCTTCAAGTCCATTTCCCTCACCGAGAAGACCTCCACGGTGCGCTTCATGCCGCTGGACCGCATCAACACCATCATTGCGGTGGCGCCTAACCCGGGGGTCTTCGACCAGGTGCAGAAGTGGCTCCAGAAGCTGGACATTCCGGTCAAGATCACTGCCGGCGCGGTGGATAACTACGTCTACCGGGTCAAGTACGGCCGGGCGGAGACGCTGGCCCAGGCCATCATGATGCTGTACATGGGGGGCGGCTTCGGCATGTTCGGACTGGGCTACGGCGGCTTGGGCTGGGGCGGAATGGGTTACGGCCTGGGCTACGGCGGCCTGGGCTATGGCGGCCTGGGCTACGGGGGCATGGGTTACGGCGGCTACGGCGCCTACGGCATGGGTTACGGCTATCCGGGGATGGGATACGGATACGGCGCTATGATCCCGAGCTACGGGTACCCGACAGGCTACGCACCGGGCCAGCCCGGCACAGTGCTGACTCCCACCGGGCCGGTCGCCGCTCCCACAGGGACCCAGCCGGCGGATCTGACCGGGACGTATCTGGGCGCGGCCGCGCAGGGCCAAGCGGGCGCCCTCCGCGTGCCTCGCGTGGTGCCCAATCCTTTCGACAACACCCTGTTGATCCAAGCCACGCCTCAGGAGTACGAGCAGGTCGTCAAACTGCTCAGGGAACTGGACGTGCCTCCCCGCCAGGTGCTGGTGGAAGCCAAGATCTACGAAGTCTCGCTCACCGGCAGTTTCGCCAGCGGGGTGCAGGCCTTCTTGCAGAAGCGGGGCGGCGGCGACGTGGGCAACGCCGCCCTGAGCTCACGGACTTTCCAGGCCGGCAGCTCGGGCCAGGGGGCGCTGATGACGGCCGGATTGCTGGTCGGCCAGAGCCGCGAGCTGCTGGCCTTCCTCACCGCCCAGGAGGCCACCGGGCGGGCCAAGGTGATCTCGGCCCCCAGCGTTATCGCCACCGACAGCATCCCGGCCTCGATCAACGTGGGCACCGAGGTGCCGACCCTGGCCGCCCAGGCCGTCAGCCCCATCCAGTCCGGGGGCTCCTCGCTGTTCACCAACTCGATCGTCAACCGGCAGAGCGGCGTGACGCTGAACGTGATGGCCCGGGTCAATCCCAGCGGCATCGTGACGCTGGTGATCAACCAGGAGGTGAGCGCGCCGCAGCCGCCCGCCGCCACCTCCGCCATCCAGTCGCCCTCCTTCTCCAAACGCAGCGTGCAGACGCAGGTGACGCTCAACGACGGCGACACGATCGCCATCGGCGGCATCATCCAGGAGTCCGACACGCAAAGCTCGCAGGGGGTGCCCGTGCTGCACCGCCTGCCCCTGGTCGGCGGCCTGTTCGGCAACCGCAGCACCACCAAGGAGCGCACCGAGTTGATCGTCTTCATGACCCCGCGAGTGATTTACGACACCACCGAGATCACCGAAGCCAGCGAGGAATTGAAGGCGCGCGTGCGCGAGCTGCGCAAGTACGTGAAAGAGTGAGGGAAAGGCCGGGCCGGTCCTCCCGCCGGGCGCAACTTGGCCGCCGCCGGAGGGTTCTTGTAAGATGGTTCATCCCCGATGAGGCATCTCCGCGTGTTGCTGCCGGCGGCAGCCGCTCTGTGCGGGCTGGCCCAGACCTATGAGGTGGGTTCGGGCGCGCCCAACGAGGCCCTCCGCCAGCGTTTCATCAGCGCCTTTTTCCGCAACGGGTTTTATACCCTGGTCTCGCTGCCGCCCCTCGGTCCGGTGCGTTCTTTCGGCGGAACCGGGCTGATCCAGTTGTTCCGCAGCGCATCCAACCCCAACGACACGCTAGCCATCGTCAAGGCCAACCCTTCCACCGCCTATCCGCCCGCGGCGCCGGGCGAGGAGAACCTGCCCATTGACACCTTCCAGGTGCTGGCGGCGATGTACGCCTACTACAACCAGATCGGCGTGGGCACGGCCGGCTTCCCCACCACCGACACACGCACCTGCCCGGCGACCGCCGCGGGCGCCTGCCAGTACCAGCTCTTCGACAAGAACTACGCGCTGTTCGTTTACTCGCAAGGGCCCGCCGGAGAACAGAACTTCCTGGTGCGCGATCCCTTCTACACGAGCTGGAATTCGCTGGGAGGCATCTCGACGCTCGGACCGGCCGCCGGCAACCAAACCGCCGTCACCTCTTCCAGCGGGACCACGGGCGCGTTTCAGGCCTTCGCCAACGGCGCGCTGGTGCAGATCAGCTCGGGCACTTACAGCGGGCGGATGTTCGCCGTCCAGCAGCCGGTCTGGGACCTCTATGTGTACTACGGCACGTACTCGGGCCTGCTGGGCTTCCCGATCTCGGAGGAAGTGACGCTGGCCGACGGCCGCCGGCGCCAGAACTTCGAGGGCGGCAGCGTCGAGTACGCCCTCGGAGCGGGCGTCACGCTGCGGCTGCCGGTGGCCTACATCTCGATCCAGCCCGCCGCGACGCCCTTGCGCATGAACCTGGGCGACAGCGTAAGCTTGCGGGCGACCCTGTACGCCGCCAACGGGGCCGAGCTGACGGACCGGGCGGTGAACTGGAGCACCTCGAACGGCCGCGTGGTGAGCCTTCAGGCCTCCGGGGCCGGCGTGACGCTGAAGGCGGTGGGCGGAGGGGTGGCGGTGATCCAGGCCACCAGCGAGGGCAAAAACAGCCTGCCAATCACCGTGGTAGTGACGGCGCCTTGCTGCCAGGTGGGCGAAGGAGCGCCCACGGCCGCCATTCAGCAGGCTTTCGAAGACGCCGTCACGCGCAACCGCCTGGCGCTTCGGCTGCCCACCCCCAGCCCGGTGCGGCGGGCGGGCAACGGCTACCTCCAGGAGTTCACGGACGCCTCGGGCGAGCGCTGCGTGATCGCCAAGGGAGACCGCTTCCCTGCGGCCTACCTGCTGCGCGGCGCCCTACTGAGCCGCTGGGAGGCATTGGGCGGTCCCACCGGGTCCTTGGGCTACCCCAGCTCCGACGCCACGCCCGGAGGCCGGCAGATGTTCGAGAACGGCGCGGCGCTGGCCGGCGCGCCGGTGCGGATCGTCAGCGGGACGATCCTGGCCAAGTGGGCGGCGCTGGGCTACGAGGCCGGAGTCGCCGGGCCGCCGCTGGCCGAGGCGGCGCAGTTTCTCACTTTCACCGGGACCGCGGGCGACGGCCAGACGTTCCGCGACGGCGCAATTTACGCTGCGCGGACCGGATCGCGCGCCGGCCAGGCTTGGCTGGTGCGCGGCCTGATGCTGGCCAAGTACGCCGCCCTGAGGGGGCCGGCGGGCGAGCTGGGCCTGCCGGTGAGCGACGAATTCCAAATCGAGGGCCGGAACCGGCAGCAGTTCGAAGGAGGCGAGCTGGAATACGGCCCCCTGGATAGCGAGGCGCGCGCCGCCCTGAAGCCGCGCCGGCCCTTGGTTTCGGCCACGCCCGCCGTGGTGACGCCCGGCAATCGCGTCCGGATCGTGGTGGGCGGCTTCCCGCCTGGCGCCGCGGTGCGCGTCTCTCTCACCGGCCGGCCCGACTTCGAGGTGCGCACCGAAACGGGCGCTTACAGTTGGGAGCAGTACGTGCCGCCCGGCGCGGCGAGCGGCAAGGTGCTCATCCGGGCCACCAGCGGGGAGGAGGCGGCCGAGGGCGGCTACCAGATCAAGGCCCTGGTCGAACAGCGCGTCGAGTTGCGCAAGACCCAAGGGGACGCGCAGAGCGGGCCGCCGGGCGCGCTGCTGCCTCAGCCGCTGCGCGTGGCGCTGCGCGACGAGTTCGGCAACCCGATGGCGGGCGTGACGGTGCGCTTCACGGCCTCCCCCGGCGCGCAGGTGACTCCCGCCAGCGCCGTCACCGACGCGGCCGGAGCGGCTGAGGCGCGGCTGCGGCTGCCGGCTTCCGAAGGCGTGGCGCTGGTGACCGCCGAAGCCCTGCGCCAGGTGGTGACCTTCAGCGCCCGTGCGGCGGCCGGCAGCTTGAGCAATTTCCCGCGGTTCATCGCGAGCGGCTCCAGCCGGCTCGGGCCCGGGCCCGGAAGCATCGGCGAGCAGGGCGCGCTGCTGGCGGCGGCGGCCTCTATCCTCCGCTACTACCAGAATCTGGGCGCGCTGCCGGCGGCCAACGGTCTGGCCGAGCCCGCGCTGCTGAACCAGTATTTGACCGGCCTGTGCACGCTCGACGCGCAAGGCATCGAGATCTGCGACGGCTTCCTGGCGGCGCCGGGCTCGGGCGAGCCGGTGGTGAACCTGTGGCGGCTGGCGGGCTTCGTCTCGGGCAACCTCGAGGTCGGGCCTGAAAAGACGGACCCGGCGAGCCTGCGCGACCTGCTGGCCCAGGATTCCCCGGTGCTGGCCGCGCTGGCTTTGAGCGCCGACGGGCAACCGATGGGAGCGCACTTCGTGGTGGCGGTGGGAGTGCGCGCCGACGGCGCCGTTTTGATTCACGATCCCAACCCGGTCTTCGGGCGGGCCACGCTGGAGGAGTATCTGACGGGCTTTGCCCTGGGCGGGCGGAACTGGAAGGGCGCCGTCACGAGCGCCCTGCGCCTGCTGCCGCGCTCGGCCGCCCCGACCGGGTTTTTGGTGACCGCGGGCGAGGTGAATTTCCAGCTCGATTCGGCGGCGGGCGCTTGCGGGCAGACCCTGGAGTGGCCGGCCACGGCGGCCACCGGCGCGCCCCCGCAGGGAACGGTGGGGGTTTTCCGCGCGCGCTACTGCGAGGGCAGCGGCCTGATCTACCAGCTCGACGTGGACGCGCAGGGGACCTACCGGCTCACGGTGACGGACCTGGGCAACTTGGGCAGCCGGTTCGAGATTTCGGGCGGCGGTCCGTCGGCCTACCGCTTGGAGCGGCCCGCCGGCAGGCTGGCGGTGGCGCCCCAGCAGATCTCGATCCAAGCGGGAGGGGTGGTCAATGCCGCCAGCTTCACCAGCTCGATCGCACCCGGCGGACTGGTCGCCCTTTTTGGCAGCGGGCTGGCGCGCGCCGGCGGCAAGACCGAGGTGGAGATCGGGGGTGTGCAAGCCCCTGTGCTGGCGGCCGGCCCCTTCCAAGTCAACGTGCAGGCGCCGCTCGGGCTGGCGCCGGGCGACTACCGCCTGCGCATTCGCTCGCCTTACGGCGAAGCGGAGCAGACCGTGACGCTTCAGCCGTGGGCGCCGGCGATCTTCCAGCTCGAAGGGGGCTTGGGCGCGATCCTCAACCAGGACGGGACGCTGAACCAGCCGGGCAACCCGGCGGGGCGCGGCCAGGTGGTTGTGGTGTATTGCACGGGCTTGGGGGAGGTGGAGCGGTCGGGATCGCTGATGCCGGCGGTGACGCCGGTAACGGCGCTGCTGGACGGGGTGGAGCTTGAGGTCGCGTTTGCGGGGCTGGCGCCGGGCTTCCGCGGGCTGTACCAGGTCAACGTAGCCCTGCCGCCGTCGCTGCCGCCCCGCTTGGACGCCACGCTGAGGCTCCGGCAGGGCGGCGTCCTCAGCAACGCCGTTGCCCTGGCCCTCCAGTGAGGGCGGGGGCGCTCGAGAAAAATGGCGCCGCCGGATGGAAAGGCGTTGACTTGCGCCCGGGCGTCGTGGTTTAATGGCAGCCTGAATCGTTGGCGGAGGCTCGCGAGCGCCGCAGGCGCAAGAAAAGTGGCGGTTTGGGCTTGACTTGGGCCTGCGGGCAATGGTAACTATAGACTTGACCGCGTCCGAAAGGCTTGGCGGCATTGTTCAGGTTTTCAATCCCGCGAGCACCCGAGATCGAGAACAACACAAGAAACCGGCCAACGGTTCCAGAGCCTTGGTGAGGGCAGGCTGAACGGCGGCGAGCCGGCGGCAGGGCCCACCAGGAACAAGCAGTACAGGCAGTTCAGGTTGAGAAAGATCTTTCACCAACTCGAATCTCACTAAGGAGAACAGAAGGAGATGGCAAATTTGCGCAAATTGCTTTTCGCGCTGGCCGTGATCCTGGTGGCCACCATCACGGCGAGCGCGCAAACCACACCGGCATTCCAGTGCACGGCGAATGCCGCTGTGCCGCCGACTCTGCGGGCCGAAGGTCTGGCCGAGCTGGTCGGCGACCTGGTGCTGAACTGCACCGGCGGCACGCCGACGGCGAGTGGGGTGGTGGTGCCCCGAGTGAACATCCAAGTGTTCCTCAACACCAACATCACCAGCCGGCTGGTTGCGGATCCGGCTTCGGAAGCGTTGCTGTTGATTGACGATCCGGCGCCGGCCTACCAGAACCCGTGCACTTCGACTTCCGGCTGCTCGCACAAGGGCGTCGGCACCGGATTGCCTTACGCGACGGCGGGCTCGGACGGAACCCCCGCTTCCGAAGGCGGTCCGATCGCCGTTCGCAACGTGTACCAGGCGCGTAACGCGGGCGCCAACTCGCTGGTCTGGCTGGGTGTTCCCGTGGATCCTCCGGGGACCACGGCGACCCGCATCCTGCGGATCAAGAACGTCCGCGCCAACGCCAACCAGCTCGGCGTTTCGGCCACGCTGGTTCCGACCCAGATCGTGATGTTCGTCTCCATCAGCGGCGAGACCTCGGTGGCGGTGAACAACCCGCAGCAGATCGTGGGCTATGTGTTGCCCGGCTTGTCGGTGAGCCTGCGCAATGCGTGCAGCTCGGACAGCCTGTCGTCCTCCGGGGCGTCCTTCCTGCAATGCGTGAGCGTCAACTCCTCGATCGCGGGCGACTCAACCGCGGCCTTTACGACCACGGCCTACCGCATCCGCTTGACCGAGGGCTTTGCTTCCTCGTTCAAGCGGCGCAACGTAGCCACATCGAATTCGACCCCTGCGGCGACGGCGGCGCAGGCGGCGCCCACCGGCGTGGGCCCGGACGGCCTGCTGTATAACACCGAAACCGGGTTCTACAATCCGGCCTTCACGACCACCAACGGCTTGAACATCGCCGGGCTGGCCGATAGCGGCACTCGCTTCCGGGCGGTCTTCAGCAACGTTCCGGCCGGCGTGGTGCTGTTCGTGGGGACCCGGGGCGTGGCGACGACGGAGAGCACCGTCGTTCACCTGGTGACTACGGACTCCAACGGCGCGGGCGCCTACTCGGCGACCTCGGCCACGTCTTCCGGCACCGACCAGTGCGGCGTGAGCTACAGCGTCGCTCCGGTCTCCATCTCGGGCGGCACGGGCATCGCGGTTTGGGAAGTCGTCGAGACCGACCCGCTGTTCCCCGGACGAGTGGAGATCCCGGTGGTGGTGGCTTACAAGGCCAACACGTCGGCCGGCTTGCCTGGCCTGGGGACCTCGACCGTTGCGGTCAGCTTCGCGCCGATCTCGACCGTCACCGGTCAGAGCTCCACTGCGCCGCTGCCGCGGTTTGCCGATACCGGAGCCGCGAAGAACGCGTTCGTGATCAACCCCTGCACCACCAACCTGCTGTTCCCGTTCGTCACCAACCAGGCGGGCTTTGACACCGGCATCGCGATCGCCAACACCTCGAAGGATCCCTTCGGGACGGCGACCCAGACCGGCGCTTGCACGCTGAACTACTACGGTGAGACGGCGGGCGGCGGTGCGCCGCCGGCGGCCCAAACCTCCGGCGCGGTGCCTGCGGGCAGCTTGCTGGTGTTCACGCTTTCGGCGGGCGGCAACCTGGGCATCACCGGGACCCCCGGCTTCCAGGGCTACATCATCGCCCAGTGCCGGTTCCAGTATGCTCACGGCTTCGCCTTCGTCAGCGACCTGGGCGCCGCGAAACTGTCGCACGGCTACCTGGCGCTGGTGATGGATGCCTCGCTCGGCACCCGCACGGGCTTCTCGAGCGAGACGCTGGGCCAGTAATCGCCCGTTGTTCGTTTCTCAAAGAGGGGAGCTTCGGCTCCCCTCTTTTTTTGTTTGCCGAGCTGCTTCGGGGCGCTTCTCAGGCCCGGCGGATTGGTGCTAGACTGAATCTTGCCCGCTTCGCTCGATCCTACTTGCAAGCCGACGAGGTTAGCTATGCTCTCGCGAAAGCACGTCCTTGTGGTTCTGACTCTTCTGGCGCAGGGCGCCGCTCTCCCGGCTCAGAATCTGTTCGTGATGCCGGGCGGCCCGGCCACCAACCAGACGGTGAGCATCTTCGGGGCCGATCCCTTCGTGTTCCGCACTTCTTACCAGGGTTCGCCCGCTTCCCTGCTGGCCCTGACCAACCCGGCCGGCGCCAAGTATTTCGTGGTGGCGGCTTCGGGGACCGGCACGATGGCGGTGCTGGACGGGACGACGTTCAACCTGGTGCAACCGTTCGATCTGCTCAACAACGGCACCGCCGGCGCGGTGACGCCCGACGGGCGAAAGTTGCTGGTGACCGCAGGCAGCCTGTTCATCTTCGACATCACCGGGACGGGCGCTACGCTGCCCAATCCGATCCCGGTGAATGCGGGCGCCAGCCCGAGCGACGTGGCGGTGAGCCTGGATTCCACGCGGGCCTTCGTGCTCAGCTCTAGCGACCAGAAGCTGGTGGCGGTGGATCTGTCCACCAACAGCCGGGTGGGTGAAGTGACGATTCCGGGGCAGTCCACCGGCGTGGCGGTGGGGCCCAACGGGATGGTGTACGTGACCACCGTCAACCGGGTGTACGAAATAGACGGCCGCACCATGACCCTCACCCTGGCCGACGGCATCGCCTTGAACGGCAAACCGGGCAAGCTCTCCTTCACGCCCGACGGGCGGTACGCCCTGGCGGCGAACCAGACGCCGGTGGCGGGCAATTCGGCGATCATGCTCTTCGATCTGACCACCAAGACCCTGGCGGGCACCGTCCCGAATTTCGGCGTGGTGATGGATAGCATCCTGGTGGCGGGCAACAACCGGGCTTTCGCCCTCTCCAGCCAGACCAAGCTGGTCTACGAGGTCAGCATCAGTCCGCTGAACATCAGCGTGCCTAGCTTCGGCGGCGTGGGCGAGATTTCCAACGTCATCGCCGGGGCGGTGAGCAGCGAGCTGCCTCAGCCGCGCTTCCTGTTTCTGGCTACCCCAACCAGCCTGTATCGGATCGAGTTGAGCAGCTATCAGTTGATGGGCCAGCTCGCCCTGACCAGCACGCCCAGCCGGATCTCCGTGGCCGGGCCGGCCTCGACCAATCCGCCCACCAGCCTGCTGCAATACAACAACAACCAGACCCTGATCCCGGCGGCGACTTCGTTGCCCTTGATCATTCGCGCCCTGGACTCCACCGGCAGGCCGACTTCGGGAGCGTCTGTGACTTGGACCACGGCGGCGGCAGGCGCGAGCATCCAGGCGGCCAGCACGGCGACCAACTCCCAGGGATTCGCCCAGGCCACCGTGGTGGCGCCGAGCACGGCGGGCAGCTTCACGGTGAACGCCACCGTCGCCGGGGCGCTGCTGGCCACTTTCACCCTGAATGTGACGACGGGCGCGCCGGGCGGCGGAGCGGCGGGCGGGATCTCGATCGTCTCCGGGAACGGTCTGGTGGTCCGGGAATTCATGGCCGTGCCCGAGCCGATGGTGGTCGAGCTGAGGGATACGGCGGGCAACCCCGTCCCCTCGGCGACGGTCCAGTTCGCCATCACGCAGGGGCAAGGGACGCTGGCCGCCGGGCCGATCGGTGCGGGCGCCAGCGGCGGCGGCGTCACCGTCAGCGTACTGACGGACGCCAACGGGCAGGCCAGCGCACTGTTCCTGGCCAGCCTGGTGACGCCGGGCTTTTCGTACGTGCAGACGACCGTGACCGCTTCCAGCGGGGGATCGTCGGTGAACTTCACGGTCACCACGACGCTGGCCACCCTGTCCGGCGGCGTCATGGCGCCGGATCCTTCCGTGGTGCTGGTGAAACCGGCTGAGGAAGACAAGCGGCTGGAGGGCAAAGCCGGCCAGACGCTGGCCGGAGGCATTGTGGTGGCGGTCTACGCGAGCGCGGGACCCCAGGCCGGCCAGCCCATCCCGAACGTAGGCGTGCGCATTTCCACGGGCCTTGACCCCGCGGTCGGGCCGACGGCTTCCTGCGCCGGCGGCACGGTGCTCACCGACGGCACGGGCACCGCCACCTGCGACGTGGTGGTGGGGCCCAAGATCGGCGCCGCCGAGCTGACCATCACCACCGGCGGCTTCAACACGAAACCCATCCAGTTGACCGTCACCCCTGGTCCGCCGGCGCAGATGCGGATCCTCCAGGGCAACAATCAGTCGGGCAATCCGGGCCAGACGCTGCCGCTGGCGCTGGTGGCGGAAGTGACCGACGCGGGCGGCAACATTCTGGAAGGCGTTCCGGTGGTCTGGGAAGTGGTCACGCCGGGCACGCTCACGCTGTCGAACGTCGTCGCCCGCTCGGCTTACAACGGGCGCGTTTTGGCGCTGGTGACGCTGGGCTCGACGCCCGGCACGCACCAGGTGCGGGTGCGGTCGGTCGAGGGCAACGCGGCGGCGACTTTCAGCGTGACGGTCAACGTGACCATCGCCCAGCTTCTGAAGGTCTCGGGGGACGGACAGACCACGGTGATCAATCAGGCCTTCGGGGCGCCGCTGGTGGTCCAGGCTAACGACGACCGCGGGCGGCCGATCGGCGGCCTCCAAATCAGCTTTGCGGTCCTCAGCGGCAGCGCCACGCTGAGCGCAGCGACGGCGGCCACCAACGCCCAAGGGCAGGCTTCCGTGAGCGTGACGGCGGGGGCAACCGCCGGGCCGATCACGATCCGGGCCAGCGTGAGCACGTTCAGCGTCACCTTCTCGCTGAGTTCGCGGCTGCCCGGTCCCAGCATCACCGCGGCCAGCTTCGTGAACGCAGCGGGGGGCCAGGCGGGCGTGGTGCCGGGCAGCATCGTGACGATTCGGGGCGCAGGCCTGGCGCCCAACGTCCAGGGCTGCGTCGAGCCGGGGACGATCATCGGTCCGTTGCCGACGGTCCTGGCCGGAGTGACGGTGACCTTCGGAAGCCACCGGGCGCCGATCTTCCACGTCTGCAACACGGGCGGCGTGCAGCAAGTGACGGTGCAAGCGCCGTTCGAGCTGGGGCCCGGGGTGGCGCCCGTGCAAGTGACCGTAGACGGCGGCTCGACGCTAGTCAATGACGTGCGGGTGGTCTACGCCCAGCCGGGCATCTTCGAGACCACCGGGGCGGACGGCCGCCGCTACGCGGTGGTGGTCCGTCCCAACGGCACCTTCGTGACGCCCTCCAACCCGGCGCAGCGAGGCGAGATCCTGCGCATGTACGCCACCGGTCTGGGCCCGGTGCTGCCGCTGGCCGCCACCAACCAGCCGGGCGTGCCGGGCCAGGCGGTCTTCCTGCCCGTGATCGTCGGGGTGGCCAACGCAGGCGTGCGGGTAGTTTCCGCTGAGTACGGGCAGAACATGATCGGCGTGTACGTGGTGACCTTCGAGGTGCCGGCCGACGCGCGGACCGGGACCGAGATCCCGCTGGATCTGCTGGTGCAGTTGCCGGACGGCGGCACCGCGCAGGCGCCCGGCTCGCGCCTCGCCATTCAGTAGCACCCCGGCGGGTCGGAAGCGGCGGGCGGCGGCAGCGCCGGCCGTCCGCCGCCGGCGCCGGATCGCGCCCGCGTCATAATAAGAGACCCGCATGGCTTTATACGCCCTGACGATCCTGCTGGCGGCCTTCCTGCTGTTCCAGGTGCAGCCGCTGGTAGCCAAGATGATCCTGCCCTGGTTTGGGGGCGCCTCCGCGGTCTGGAGCACCTGCATGTTGTTTTTTCAGTGCGGATTGCTGGGAGGCTACCTCTACGCGCACGAGCTGCACGAAAAGCTTTCCGCGCGGCGGCAGGCGCCGGTGCACACCCTCCTGCTGGCAGCCAGCCTTCTGGCCTTGCCGCTGGCGCCGGACGCCTCTTGGAAGGGCACGGGCCTGGAAAATCCGGAATGGCGGATCCTGGGCCTGCTGGCGACGGCGGTGGGTTTGCCGTACTTCCTGCTGGCCACCACCAGCCCGTTGCTTCAGGCCTGGTTCGCGCGCGCGCATGCCGGGGCGACGCCCTACCGGCTGTACGCGCTGTCGAACCTAGGCTCGATGCTGGGGCTGGTGAGCTACCCGGCTCTGATCGAGCCGCGAATGGCGGTGCGGACGCAGGCGCTGGCGTGGTCCGGCGCTTACGTGGTTTACGCGGCGCTTTGCGGGGTGGCGGCTTGGCGGAGCGTGCGCCCGCGCGAGGGCCAGGCGGTGGCGAAGGAGGATTCTCCGGAAGGGGAGGCGCCCGGCTGGAGCTTGCGCCTGCTGTGGGCGGCGCTGGCGGCCTGCGCCTCGACGCTGCTGCTGGCGATCACCGCCCATCTGACCCAGGACGTGGCCGCCATTCCGTTCTTGTGGGTCCTGCCCCTGAGCGTTTATCTGCTGAGCTTCATCGTTTGCTTCGAGGCGCCCGGCTTGTATGACCGCCGGGTATGGCTGCCCCTTCTGGCCGGTGCGTTGGGGCTGATGGGATATCTGCTATCGCCGGAGGCGCCGGACTACAAGGCGCCCACTGCGGTGTTGGCCGGGGCGGCGGTCTTGTTGGTGTGCTCGATGGTCTGCCACGGCGAGATCGTGCGCAGCCGGCCGCATCCCCGCTACCTGACGGGCTTTTACCTGATGATCGCGCTGGGCGGGGCGGGGGGCGGGGCGTTCGTGGGCCTGGGCGCGCCCAATCTGTTCCGCGCCTACTGGGAGTTGCCCATTGGGCTGACGGCCTGCGGGGCGCTGGCCGCGGCGGCGCTGGCGCGCGAGAGCCGGCCGTGGCGAAACAAGGGGAAGGCCTGGGCCGCCTGGGTGGCGGCGCTGGCGGCCCTGGCCGGTTACGGCGCCTGGCTCGGCCGGGGCGTGCACGACTCGCTGCGCGGGGTGCGGGTGGCGGAGCGAAACTTTTACGGGCAGCTTCGGGTCAAGGATGTGGACGAGGAGGACGGCCTGGGCGTGCGGCGGAAACTGCTGCACGGGGTGATCAACCACGGCGAACAGATCCTGCGCGAGGATTACCGGCGGCGTCCGGGGACGTACTACTGCCGGGAGTCCGGCATCGGCCGCGTGCTGGCGGCGACCCAGGAGGGGCCGCCGCGGCGGCTGGGCGTGCTGGGGCTGGGCAGCGGCACCCTGGCGGCCTGGGGGCGCGCCGGGGACGTCATACGGTTCTACGAGATCAACCCCGCGGTGCCGCGCCTGGCGGCCGAGGAGTTCAGCTTTCTGCGCGATACTGCCGCGCGGGTGGAGATCGTGCTGGGCGACGGGCGGCTGATGATGGAGCGCGAGCCCGAGCAGCATTACGACCTGCTGGCCATGGACGCCTTCTCGGGCGATTCGGTGCCCGTGCACCTGATCACGCGCGAGGCCTTCCGCACCTATCTGCGGCACTTGAAGCCGGAGGGCGTGCTGGCGGTGAACATTTCCAACAAGTACGTGGACCTGCGGCCGGTGATGGAGCGGGCTGCGGCCGCCTTCGGCAGAGTGGCCCTGATCGTCGAGTACGAGGCGGACGAAGAGGAGTTGGAGTGCTTCAGTTCGAGCTGGGCCCTGATCATGGAGCGGCGGCGCTGGGAAACGCTCCGCCCGGCGCTGGGCGACGCCGCGCTGATCCCTGGGCGGCCCGGCTTCCGGGGCTGGACCGACGATTTCTCCAGCCTGTTCGGGGTGCTGAAGTAAATCCGGATTTCCGTTTTAAACATTGGTTCACAAGTCGCCTCCGCCGGCGCTCGCAGAGCGAATGCGGGGCGAAACGCTTCAGCGGGCCGGCTCGCCCCCGCCGCGATCCCAGGGGAAGGCCAGCGTAGGCGGATTCTTGTAGCGCGTCATGCCGAAGCGGATGCGCGCACCGCAACCGGGTTGGAGGCGCAGGCTGAGGAACGATGCGCCGACCGGCGTCCGGCGGCCGTCGAGTTCGGCCCAGTCGAACTGGTGCTCGCCGTAGCCGCCCGCCTGGACGATCAGGGTTCGAGGCCGGAGAGGATTGAGATTGACCAGGGTGAGGACGGCGGAGTCGGCCGCCAGCTTCTCGACCAGCGCGCCCACCTCGGGCGGCAGGCCGGCGCGGCGCCGCTCGGGGTCGAAGTAGCGGAAGCGGCTGTGGAGGATCCAGATGCGGCCGGCGAAGAAGCCGCCCCAAGTGAGCTTGACCAGCTCGTCGGTGCGGGCCGGATTGAACTCGAGCAGGTAGTCGGCCAGGCGGGTGTCCGGGGTCGTGGGGTCGTTTTCGATCGCCTCCATTTTGCGCCGGACGGCGGCCAACTCCTCGCGCAGGGCGCGCGCCGGGTAGTCCGGCTCGAGCCCTTCCAGAAAGCCGATCCAACCGGTTTTGGGGAGGCGTTCCAGGTCCTTGCGGTCCATCGAGCGCAGGTAGATCTCGGTGAGCCGGTCCAGGAACAGGTTGTCGGTGTAGTGGTACCACTGGGGCGGGCCGTCGAATTTGTAGCCGCGCGGATCGCCGTACATCTGGGGCAGGAGAACCCTGCCGTTTTCCACTTTTTTCCGGGCGTAGATGAGATCCATCTGGCGGCGCAACAGATCGGTCCAGCCCGCGTCGCCGCTGAGCAGCAGGGCGTTGCCGAAGCCGGGCCAGGAACCGGCGTGAAAGTAATTGCGGTGGGCGACGCGCTCGATTTCGCCGTCGTAAATGGTGAAGTTCCAGCCGTAAGTGCCTTTCCACCATTGGCCGCCGTACAGGCTGCCGGGTTTGCCGTCCAGGCCGACGGTGCTGGGGATCATGCCCCCGCAGGCGATGGCGCGCTCCCGCCAGGCCCCGGCGTATTCGAGCAGCCAGTCGCGGTACTTGCTTTCCTGAGTGAGCATGTAAGCGTTGAGCGCCAGCCCGGTGGCGGCCAGGTTCAAGAAGTTATCGCCCGCGCTGTCCAGATAGTCATTGCAGTGGGCGAGCATTTTGGGATAGTAAGTGGGCAGGTCGAGCAGGCGGGTGCGCCCGGCGGGATTGTGCAGCAGGTGGAAGCTGCCGGGGACCGGGTCCCCCACCCAGTCGTAGACGGTGGCCTTGCGCAGCATGGGGCCCTTCGATCCGTTCCAGATGCTGCGGATGATCTTGTGCGCCGGATCGTAGTTGGGCGCCTCGGGGTCTTCGTTCATGTAGAGGCCGGCGAAACGCTTCATGCGCGTGCGGTAGAGGCCGTTGTCGGGCTCCGAGAGGCCTAGAAACAGGAAGGCGCGCATGCCTTCGCCGGTGTGGAACCAGTCCGACTGGGTGATGAACTCCTTGTAGTAGGCGCCGTTGGCGGCCAGCTCGGTCAACCGGGTGCGCAGCTCGCCGTACTGTCTCCAGTGGCCTTCCTGAGCCTTCTTGTAAAGCTGGAGGACGCTGTCGGAGCCGCCCAGGGCGTGCAGCAGGGACCAGTTCCAGAAGGTTTCGATGGCGTCGTCGGGGCCGTCCAGGGTGCCCCAGCGAGGGGTGTGCAACAGGTAGCCGCGCTCGTCCAGGTAGCGCTGGGCGAAGCGCTCGCAGGCTTGCGAATTGTAGCGGAGCAGCTCGCGTTCGAGCAGGGCCCACTCAGGGGGCGCCATGGGCGTCTTGACAGTGAGGGTGACCTGGGAGGGCGCGGCGCCGGCCAGGCAAAGCAGCCAGAGGGGCAGGCGGAGCGACATTCGCCCTCCTCAAGGGGCGCCCGCCAAGGCGTCCGCGCCGGCCTTGGCAATCTGCCCGTCCTGCTGAGAGGTGACGCCGCTGACCCCGATGGCGCCCACGACCTGGCCCTCGGCCAGGATGGGCAGGCCGCCTTCCAAAGGCAGGGCGCCGGGCAGGGCCAGGATGGCCTGCCTGCCGCCCACGAGCTGGTCCTCGAAGGCCTTGGTCGGACGGCGGAACAGGGCCGCGCTGCGGGCCTTGCGCTGGGCGATTTCGACGCTGGCCAGTTGGGCGCCGTCCATGCGGTGCAGGCAGATCAGGTAACCGGCCTCATCCACCACGGCGATCACGACGTTCCAGTTGTTCTTGCGCGCTTCGGCCTCGGCGGCGGCGGCGACTTTGCGGGCCGCCTCCAGCGTGAGGGCCTTGCGCTGGGCGAGCTGAGCATCGAGCACCGGGGCGGCCAGAGCCAGCAGCGCCAGGGCCGCCGCCCCACCAGCGAAACGGTGTTTCATGAGCGCCTCCTTCACCGGCAAGAACTTCGATCATTGAGTAGGGCGCGCCCGCCTGTCAAGTGAGCCGGCTGTGTTAGACTGGGAGAGATCCGGCCAGGCGGTGGGTGTAGCTCAGTTGGTAGAGCGCCGGATTGTGGTTCCGGATGTCGTGGGTTCGAATCCCATCACCCACCCCAGGACCGCAGGCGGGCGCTTGCCGGTGATCCGCGAGGCCGACCCCGCTTCCCGCCGGGGCGGTCGGCTAGAATGGCCTTTGTGACTCCCCTCTCCTTCGAGCAGGCGCGGCAATGCGTCATCGAGCGGGTGCGCGCGGCGCGCCCGGCGCCCGCCGGCGAAGAGGCGCCCTTGGAGGCCGCCGCCGGGCGGGTGCTGGCCGAGGAAGTGACCGCCGACCGGGATTATCCGCCGCTGGCGCGCTCGCTGCGCGACGGATACGCCCTGCGTTCGGGCGACGTCCCGGGCCGGTTGCGCGTGATCGCGGAGGTGCGCGCCGGCGAGCGGTTTCAGGGCGCTGTGAGCGCGGGCGAGGCGGTCGAAATCATGACGGGCGCGCCGGTGCCGGAAGGGGCCGACGCGGTAGTCATGCTGGAACACGTGCGCCGGGAAGGCGATTACGTGGCGGTGGATGGGGCCGTCGAGCGCGGCCAATGGATCAATCCGCAGGGCTCGGAGACGCGCCGGGGGGAGCGGCTGCTGGAGGCCGGCCGGCGGCTGGGCTTCGCCGAGATCGCCATGGCGGCGACGGTGGGCCGGGCGCGGCTGCGGGTACACCGGCAGCCGAGAGTCTGCGTGCTGGCCACCGGCGATGAAATCGTCGAGCTGCCCGAACGGCCGCTGGACCACCAGGTGCGCAATTCCAACGCCTATTCGCTGGCCGCTCAGGTGCGCCGGGCGGGAGGCCTGCCCGAACTGCTGCCGCCGGCGCCGGACCGCACCGAGGCGACGCGCGCCCTGATCGAGCGGGGCTTGGAGGCGGATCTGCTGCTGATTTCGGGCGGGGTATCGGCCAGCAAGTACGACGTGGTCGAGCGCGCCCTGGCGGAGCTAGGGGCGGAGTTCTTTTTCGATCGCGTGTTGATTCAGCCGGGCCAGCCGCTGGTGTTCGGGCGGGCGCGGGGTACGTTCTTTTTCGGCCTGCCGGGCAACCCGGTCTCGACCATGGTGACCTTCGAGCTGTTCGCCCGGGCGGCGCTGGAGCTGCTGGGAGGCCAGTCGGAGCTGCTGCTGCCGCTGCTGAAGGCCCGGCTGGCCGCCCCCTTCCGCCATAAACCGGGCCTGACGCGCTTTCTTCCCGCGCGCCTGAGTGCGGACGGCGCGGAGCTGACGCCCATCCCCTGGCAAGGCTCCAGCGACGTGGCGGCCGTGATCCGGGGCAACGCCTTCCTGGTGGCGGAAGCGGACCGGGAGAGCTGGCAGGCGGGCGAGCTGATGCGAGTGCTGTTGCGATGAGCGGCCCTCTGTCGCATTTCGACTCCGCCGGCAGTCCGCGCATGGTGGACGTATCGGACAAGCCGCAGACCCTGCGGACCGCGCGGGCGCAGGCGGTGGTGCGAATGCCCGCGGAGGTGCTGGCCAGGCTGCCGGAGAATCCCAAGGGCAATCCGCTCGAGATCGCGCGAATCGCGGGCATCGCGGCGGCCAAGAGGACCGCCGAATTGATTCCGCTTTGCCACCCCCTGCCGCTGGCCCACGTGGACGTCGAGCTGGGCCTGGGCGCGGGCGCGGTTCGGATCGTCAGCTCGGTGAAGGCGCGAGGAGCGACGGGGGTGGAGATGGAGGCGCTGGTGGCGGCCGCGGTGGCGGCCCTGACGGTCTACGACATGACCAAGGGGCTGGACAAGTCCATCGAAATCGCAGAGCTGCGCTTGCTGGAGAAGACGGGCGGCAAGAGCGGCGCCTGGCGCCGGGCGGAGGCAGCGAGCCAATGATCCAGGCGGCGGTGTTGACCATCAGCGATTCGGTGAGCCGGGGCGCGCGGACCGATTTGTCGGGACCCGCCGTGCGGCGGAGGCTCGAGCAGGTGGGTTGGTCGGTAGCCCTCATGGAGGTCCTGCCGGACGAGGCCGAGACGATCTCCCGGCGTCTGGCCACGCTGGCCGACGGCTGCCAGGTGGCGGCCATCTTCACCACCGGGGGGACGGGCGTGGCGCCGCGCGATGTGACGCCGGAGGCCACGCGGGCCGTGCTGGACCGGGAGATACCGGGCCTGGCCGAGCTGATGCGGGCTCGAGGGCGCGATTCGACGCCGCTGGCGGCGCTCTCCCGGGGGGTGGCCGGAGTGCGCGGGCAGGCCTTGATCGTGAACCTGCCGGGTTCGCCGCGGGGCGCGCTGGAGTCGCTGGATGCTATCGTGGATCTAGTGCCGCATATTCTCGAGCTGCTGCGCGGCCGGACCGAGCACCCATCGGCGGAGAAACGGGAAGTCGGCTGAAGCCGTCTGGTAAAACGATGCGGCGGGCGGGCTGGTGGATCGTCGCAGGGTTGGGCTGCTGCCTGGCTTGGGGGCAGCAACCGGAGCCCACCTTTCGGACCGGCGTCCAGGTGGTGGTGGCGCCGACCATCGTGCTGGACGGCGACGGCAACTTCGTGCACGGGCTGGAACGGCAGGACTTCCTGCTGCTGGACAACGGCAAGCCGCAGGACATCAAGGTGGATGTGACCTTCATCCCCATTTCGCTGGTGGTGGCGGTGCAGGCCAACTCGGCGGTGGAGGTCGTGCTGCCCAAGGTCCGCAAGCTGGGCGCCATGCTGCACTACCTGGTGGCGGGCGAACAAGGCGAGGTGGCCGTGCTGGCCTTCGACCACCGGGTACAGCTCCTCCAGGATTTCACCAACGACACCGATAAGATCCAGGCCGCCTTCGGCCAGCTCAAGCCGGGCAGCCAGAACAGCGCCATGGTGGACGCGGTGCTTTACGGCATCCGCATGCTGCGCCGGCGCCCGGAAAACCGGCGGCGCGTGCTTCTGCTGATCAGTGAGACGCGGGACCGGGGCAGCGAGGCGCGCAAGCGCGATGTGCTGGAGGCCGCTCAGTTCGCCAACGTCTCGGTCTATTCGCTGAACATCAACCGCCTGGTAACCACGCTGACCGCCAAGGCGCAGCCGCCCCGTCCCGACCCTTACCCGCCGGGCGCCCGCCCCCTGCCGGCCGGGGTGCCCGCCACGCCCCACGCCGCCGCTCAGGTCAGCGGCAACCCGACCAATTCGGCTAACTTCGTCCCGGTGTTCGTCGAGATCTTCAAGGCCGTGCGGGACATCTTCGTGGATAACCCGGTCGAGGTATTTACTAAGTGGACCGGGGGAACCGAACATCCCTTCATCACCCAGAACGATCTGGAGCGGGCGGTGCGCCGCATCGGCGAGGAGCTGCACTCGCAATACATCATCAGCTACACGCCCAACAACAAAGAGGAGGGCGGCTTCCACGAAATCCAGGTGCAGGTGCGCGGCCGCAACGACGCCAAAGTCATCACCCGCCCCGGCTACTGGATGGCCGCGCAGCCTTCGGGCAACTGATCACAGGCCGAACGTCAGGGCCGCGAAACTGACCACGCTGTGCTCGTCAATGTTCCACTGCTGGTAGCGCAGGGTGCGCCCGCGGGCTTGCGGGACCGCGCGCAGGAAGGTATAGAAGACCGAGGCGCCGCACCATTTCAAAGGGTCCTGGTCGGTCTGGACCAGGCGCCAGAAACCCTCGGCGTCGCCCGCCTCGATGCGCTCCAGCCGGCAGCGGTCCTGCTCGGCCACGGCCTTCATCCGGCCCTGGTAGGCGCGGGCCGAGAAGCGGTCGCCGTAACGGCGGCCCATATGGGCCAGATCCACGCCCAGCACCCAGAACAACCCGTCGCCCTCACGCCGGGCCAGTTCGCCTAATGCTTCCAGGAAGCGCGCCGGCCCGGGATCATCCTCCGGCTGGCGGCCGGGCGCCATGGCCCGGCTATAAGAGCCGCAAAGGATGGGCAGGATCGAGATCCCCGGGCCGTAGAAGTGTTGCAAGAAGATGACCTGGAACTCGATGGAGTGCTCGACGGCGTGGCAGTAGTCTTCCAGGAGGACCGCCTCGGGGGCCCGGGAGGCCAGCCAGTCCGTCAGATCGGCTCGAGTGCGGGTTTCGCCCAAGGGGGTGAGGAAGGGTTTGCGTGTCAACCCGAAGCGCTCGGTCTCTCCGAAATGCGAAGTGCCCAGGATGACGAAGGTGCGATCCCGGCAGTCCGGTCCCAGACTGCCGTAAGCCTCGGCGTAGCACTGGCGGCCCCCCTCGGGGCTGACGTGGGGCGCGGCGATAGCCGCCGGACGCTCTCGGGCGGGGGCGGCGCCGTTCAGCCACTGGGCCAGCAAGGCCCGCAGCGCGGCCGGATCCTCCGGATAGGCCGAGCCGGCGTGGCTGGGCTCGCGCACGGGGGCGGAGGCGAAGGCCTCGCGGCGGGTTTGCTGGAGGCGGGCGAAGACCTCGTTCTCCAGGAAGCCGGCCTCGCTGAGGGTTTGCACCAGGTTCTCGACCAGATCGCCCACCCTGAGATCACCGGTCAGGGAAACCAGGGCGGCGCGCAGATCCAGCTCGCTCCTTTGGCCGTCGAACAGCTCGAGGCAGCCGACCAGGGGCGGGGGGATGATCAAGGTCGCCTCCGAGTAGCGGTAGGGATCCCGGATCATCAAGCCGGGCCGGTCGGGAACCGGGGAGGGCATGAAGTCCAAGTTGGTCCTCAAGCGAGGCAGGAGGCGGGCCATTTCAATTCCATTATGCGGCCCCGGCGCTGAGGGATGGGGACGGCGGGGACTTCGGCGGCGCTGCCGGCTTCAGGTCAGGCTCCGCAGCAAGGCGGCCGGGCCGCGCAGCCAGCCCTCCGGCTTGCGCTTTTCCTCCGCCGGCCCGGCTTGGGGCGGCAGGCCGATGCAGGCGCGGTAATGGCGAATCAACTCGTCCTCGTCCAAGCCGATGGCCCGCGCGTACTGCCGGAGGTAACTGAGGTCGTAAATTCCGCCGGGCAGCCGCTGGAAACAGCCCTCCTCGATGGCCCGCAGGTAACCCAGGCTGATCTTGGTGGCGTCGGCGATTTGCTCGAGGCTGAGGCCGCGCTGTTTGCGCAGGGAGGCCAAATCGGGGATCGGGAGGGACACGGGCCCGCTACGCGTCTCGCTCATGCTCACCCGACACTATGCCTGAAGACTTCCGGGGAAGTCAAATCCCTCGGAGCGGGAGACGCCCGGCATCCCTGGGTGTAGGGGGCGGTCTTTTTTGCGGGCCTGTCGGTTCGGCGGGAACCGCCTCAAGACCAGGGGGCCCATTGCTGTATACTCGCTAAGCGGCGGGCCTGCGGGTGCGCCGGAGGGTAGCGCCGCGCTCCCAGGGGGCCCGGTGGGAGGTCTCCGAAATGCGCCGGTTTCTCCTGGTCTGGATGCTGGCGGCGGCCTTGCCGCTGGCCGCTCAGAACCCATCGGCGAGCGTGGTCGGGCGGGTAGTGGACGCCACCGGGGCGGTGATCCCGGGGGCCGCCGTCAAGGTGACCAATCTGGACACCAATCAGACGCGGCAGGCCGTCTCGAACGAGGTGGGTGACTATACGGTCCCCTACCTGAGCCCCGGCCGGTATTCGCTCGAGGTGCAGGCGGAAGGGTTCCGCCTGTACCGGCGGGCGGAGTTCACCCTGGCGGTGGATCAACAGCTCCGGCTGGACGTGCAGTTGGAGGTGGGCGCGCCTACCGAGAGCGTGACCGTGACGGACGCGCCGCCGGCCTTGAACACCGAGAGCGGGGCGCGCGGCGAGGTCACCACCAACGAGGAAATTACCGACAGGCCCCTGGCCGGGCGCAACTTCGGCGATCTGGCCTACCTGACGGGCGGCGTGCTGCCCAAGAATGAAGACGCCGACGGGGCCTACGCCGTCAACGGGGCGCGGGCCGACAACGTGGGCTTCCTGGTGGACGGCATGAACAACACCCAGCGGCGCAATACGGGCGCCATGGTCAATCCGCCGCTGGAGAGCGTGCGCGAGTTCAAGATGATCACTTCCGGCTTCTCGGCCGAATACGGGCGGTACGCCGGCGGGGTGCTGAGCGTGGCGACCAAGAGCGGCGCCAACCGCTTCACCGGTGCGCTCTACGAGTTTTTGCGCAACGATCTGGCCGACGCGCGCGGCTTTTTCGAGCTCCGGAAATCCAAGCTGCGCCGCCACCAGTTCGGCGCCACGCTCTCGGGGCCGGTCTTGATTCCACGGCTGTATCGGGGGCGCGACCGAACGTTCTTCCTCCTCAGTTGGGAGTCCTTGCGGCAGAGGGCGGGCGCCACCCAGCGCGGCATCGTGCCCGGTCCCGAGATGCTGGAAGGCGATTTCTCGGCGGCGGTGGACGCCTTGGGCCGCCCCCTGGCCCTCAACGACCCGCTGGCCCGCGCGCCGTTCCCGGGCAACCGGATCCCGGCGGCGCGCCTGGACCCGGTGTCGCGCAAGCTGGCGGCTTACTATCCCAAGCCGAACCTGCCCATCACGGCCAATAATTACATAGCGCAAGCCGATTCGACCAGCGACTGGAATAACTTCAGCGTGAAGGTGGATCACAGCGCCGGGCTGCGAGACCGGCTCACCTTCAGCGTGTTCTGGCGGCCCAGCCTCTCCTTCAATCCTTTCACCCGCTCGCCCATTCCAATTTTCGGCGCCACCACCGACAGTTTCGAGTTACTTTCCGGAGTGCGCCACATTCGCACCTGGACGCCGCGGCTCTTCACCGAGCTGAGCGTTTCTTTCTCCCGCAAGACTTATAACTGGGGCTGGCCTGTAACCGGGCGGGACTGGTCGGCCGAGGCGGGCTTCACGGGCGGCACCAAGAATCCGGTGGCCATGGGCCTGCCCCAGGTGGAAGCCACCGGGTATATCATCTTGGGCCATGCTTACGATTTGCCGAAAATCTGGGCCTACAACAACTATCAATATTCCGGCGCGGTAACCTGGGTGGGCGGGCGGCATAACCTCAAGGCGGGGGGCGACGTTCTGCGCTACCAGTACTTCTCCCGGCAGTACGGGGACACGCGCGGCCGGCTGACCTTCCTGGGGCGCTTCACGGGCGAACCGATGGCGGACTTCATGCTCGGCTGGGCCCAGAGCACGCGGCGGCAACTGGACGCAGCGGGGCCTTACCATCTCATCACCAATTACGCCGGGTTTCTCCAGGACGACTGGAAGTTGACCCCCACCGTGACGCTCAACCTGGGCCTGCGGTACGAGCTGATGAAGCCGCCGCGCGAGAAGTTCGGGGCCTGGTCCGTGTTCCTTCCCTCGCTGGCCAAGGTGGTGGCGGCGGGCCGGGGCACGCTGCCCGATTTCGAGGAACGGATCCGGCAGGCCGGCCTCGCCGATCAAGTGGTGATGGCCGCCCGGGCCGGGCTGCCGCCTACCATCGTGCGCACCGATTACACCGATTTCGGGCCCCGCTTCGGTTTCGCCTGGCGACCCTTTGGCAACCCCCGCTCGGTTGTGCGGGGCGGCTACGGCATCTTCTACGGCAGCAGCTCGCTGTACCGGTTGGACGAGTTCAGCGACACCTTCCCGTTCTCGATCAACGAATCGTATTCGGCCAGCAGCTCGAATCCGTTGCTGCTGACCATCTCGAACGCGTTCCCCGAGGCCCGGCGGAAGATCGGCGGCATCACCACCACCAGCGGCCAGGAGGAAGCGCCGGCCACCCAGTACTTGCAGGCCTGGAACCTCACTTTGGAGCGGGAGTTCGCCGCCGGGACGGTTTTCGAGCTGGCCTACGCGGGCTCCAAAGGCACCCACCTGCCCCGGCGTTTCGACGTCAATCAGCCGTTCCGCAGCCCGGAGCTGCGGTTGCCCGACGGCGCTTTCCCGCGGCCTTATCCCGCCTTCCAGACGATCAATTTTCTCCTGGCCGGTTCGAATTCCATTTACCACTCCGGCGCCCTATCGCTGCGCCGGCGGCTCAGCAAGGGACTGTTCCTGCGCGCCACTTACACTTACTCGAAATCGCTGGATGAAAGCTCGAACACCGGCGGAACCATGCCGGCTAACTTCCCCTCTGCGCAGGACGCGCGCAACCTGCGCGCCGAACGGGGCCGATCGGACTTCGACGTGGGCCACTCCTTCGTGGCCGGCTTCATCTGGCGGCCGAGGCTCTCGCGCCACCCGCTGCTGCGCAACTGGCAGATGGCCGGCACGGGCCGGGCCTACACCGGCCAGCCCTTCACGGTCAAGGTGGCCAACTACTCGCTGGACCTGGGCGAGGCGGTGCGGCCGGATCGGATCGCCAAGGGCACGCTGCCGGATCCTTCCGTGGACGCCTGGTTCGACCGCAGCGCGTTTCCGCCCGTGCCGCGCGGCTCGTATCGCTTCGGCAGCTCGGGGCGCAACATCCTGGACGCGCCCGGGGCCTTCCTGTTCGACGCTTCGCTGTCGCGCCGCTTCCGCCTGGACGAGGGGCGCTCGTTGCAGTTGCGCTGGGAGGCGTTCAATCTGCCCAACCGAACCAACCTGGGCATGCCCGAAACCCGGGTGGACGTGCTCAACGGCGCTACGATCAGCAAGGCCAAGGCGGCCCGGGTTCTCCAGCTCGGCCTGCGGCTGGAGTACTAGGCGGCCTCCGCCGGCCGCGCGCTGCGCTAGGCTGGAAGAAAGGGGAGTCCGCTCCCGAGCCGTCGAGGCGCCATGCAGGAGGCCATCCGGATCCGCGGTGCGCGGGTCCACAATCTGAAGAACCTTTCGCTCGAGATCCCCCACAACCGCCTTACGGTGGTGACCGGGGTGTCCGGCTCGGGCAAGTCCTCTCTGGTCTTTGACACCATCTATGCCGAGGGCCAGCGCCGCTACGTCGAGTCGCTCTCGGCTTACGCCCGCCAGTTCCTGGAACGCATGGAGAAGCCGGAGGTGGACGAGATCAGCGGGATCAACCCGCCGGTCGCCATCCGGCAAAAGAACGCGACGCGCAACCCCCGCTCGACGGTGGCCACCGCCACCGAGCTGTACGATTTTCTGCGGCTGCTTTACGCGCGCGCCGGGCGGACCTACTGCCCGGACTGCGGCGGCCGCGTGCAGCCCGATACGGTGGATCAGGTGGCCGAGCGGATGCTGGCCCAGCCGGCCGGCTCGCGCTGGTACGCGCTGTTGCCGGTGCGCTTCAACGCCCCGGCCGCGGGCGGCGCCCCGGCGACCCAGGCCGTCCGCGATCAACTGTTCGATCTGCGCAAGAAAGGTTTCAACCGGCTGTTCCAGCAAGGACGGATCTTCGAGTTCTCCGCCCCGGAGTCCTTGCTGGAGATTGATTTCAACCAGCCCCTGTTCGCTCTGGTGGACCGTCTGGCGATCGGGCCGGATGTGCGCGGGCGGCTGGTGGATGCGGTCGAGATCTGCTATCGCGAGGCGGGTGAAGCGGTTTTCGAGCGGGCGGGATCGGACCCCCCCGACCTCCTGCGCTTCAGCGAGCGCTACGCCTGCAAGCAGTGCGACCGGGAGTTCCTGCGACCCGAGCCGCGGCTGTTCAGCTTCAACAATCCCTTCGGCGCCTGCCCGCGCTGCCAGGGCTTCGGCAACACGATTGACTACGACCTGGACCTGATCGTCCCGGACAAGAGCCTCTCGCTGGAGCAAGGGGCGATCGAGCCGTGGACCAAGCCGCAATACGAGTGGTGCCTGGAGGAGCTGCGCGCCCAGGCGCGGGGCCGCGTGCGCTTCCAGGTGCCGTTCGCTGAATTGAGCCGTGCCGAGCGCGACTTCGTCCTGGAGGGCGCAGGCCGTTACGGCGGGGTGCGCGGCTTCTTCCGCTATCTGGAGACCAAGAAATACAAGCTGCACGTGCGGGTCTTCCTGAGCCGCTACCGCGGCTACACCCTCTGCCCGGAGTGCGGCGGGGCGCGGCTGCGCAAGGAAGCCCTGTACGTTCAGGTGGGCGGGCGCACGCTGGCCGAGGTGGTGCGCATGAACATCGCCGAGGCCAAGGCCTTCTTCGACCGGCTGGAGCTGGGCCCGGAGGAAAGCGCGGTGGCCGAGCGGGTGCTGGCCGAAATCCGCCAGCGGCTGAAGTTCCTCAACGACGTGGGCCTGGACTACCTGACGCTGGACCGGCTCTCGTCCACTCTCTCCGGGGGCGAGGCGCAGCGCATCCAACTGGCCACCTGCCTGGGTTCCCGGCTGGTGGGGGCCTGCTACGTGCTGGACGAGCCCTCGATCGGGCTGCACAGCCGGGACACTCAGCGGCTGATCCGGATTCTGGAGGAACTGCGCGACTTGGGCAACACGATCGTCGTGGTCGAGCACGACGCCGATCTGATGCGCGCCGCCGATTACATCGTGGATCTGGGGCCGGGCGCGGGCGAGCGCGGCGGGCGCGTGGTCTTCGCCGGGCCGTACCGGGAGTTGATCGCCGACGGCGCCTCATCGCTTACCGCCGCCTACCTGCGCGGGGAGCGGGAAGTCAGCCCGCCGCGGGCCCGCCGCCGGGTGAATCCCAGCCGCACGGTGAAGTTCCTGGGCGCAGGCGTGCACAACCTCAAGAACATTGACGTCACGATTCCGCTGGACATGATCGTGGCGGTGACCGGCGTCTCGGGCTCGGGCAAGTCCACCCTGGTCTACGACGTGATCTATCGCGCGCTCCAGGCCCTGCGCAAGGCCGGCCCGCTGGAGGGCGACAGCGCAGCCGCGGCGCCCAGCCGCCTGCCCTGCCGGCGCGTGGAGGGCGCCGAGCGGATCCGCCAGGCGGTCATGGTGGATCAGTCGCCCATCGGGCGCACGCCGCGCTCCAATCCGGTCACCTACGTCAAGGCCTTCGACCTGATCCGCGAGCTGTTCGCCTCGACCCCGGAGGCCGAGCGCCGCGGCTACACGGCCGGGCATTTTTCCTTCAACATTCCGGGCGGGCGCTGCGAAACCTGCCAGGGCGACGGCGTGGTCACGGTCGAGATGCAGTTTCTGGCGGACGTCGAGCTGGTCTGCGAGGAATGCAAGGGCACGCGCTACAAGAGCAGCCTCCTGGAGGTGCGCTATCGGGGGCTGAACATCCACGAGGTGCTCCAGTTGACCGTGGACGAGGCGCTGCGCTTCTTCGCCGACACGCCGCGGCTGACGGCCAGGCTCAAGGTGTTGGCGGAAGTGGGCCTGGGCTATCTGCGGCTGGGCCAGTCGGCCGCCACGCTCTCGGGCGGCGAGGCCCAGCGCGTCAAGCTGGCGGCGCATCTGGGGCAGGCCGCCTGCGAGGGTACGCTCTACATCTTCGACGAGCCCACCACGGGCCTGCACTACGACGACATCGCGCGCTTGCTGGACGCCTTCCAGCGCCTGGTGCGCAGCGGCGGCAGCGTCCTGGTGATCGAACACAACCTGGAAGTGATTCGCAACGCCGACTGGATCATTGACCTAGGCCCGGAAGGAGGCGACGCGGGCGGGCGGATCGTCGCCCAGGGGCCGCCCGAAGCCCTGGCGGCGGCCGAAGGATCCTACACCGGCCTGTTCTTGCGCCAACTGCTGGAGCGCGCACCGAGCCGCAGGCCGGGCGTGGGATAGAATAAGGGCATGTGGACGGTGGCGGCGGCGCTCTGGCTGGCGCTTTGCCGGCAGGCCGATCCGATCGCCGAGGGAATCAAGGCCCTGGAGGCGCAAAACTACCGCGAGGCAGCCGAGCTGTTCGCCCGCGCCTGGCAGGCCGACCCCAACGACTACGGCGCGCTGTTCCACCTGGCCCTGGCGCATAGTTTGCTGGGCCGGGACGAGGAAGCGATCCGCGAGTATCGGAGGGTGCTCGAACTCAAGCCCGGCCTTTACGAAGCCGAGTTGAACCTGGGCCTCCTGCTGCTGCGTCAAAAGCGGGCGGCCGAAGCGGCGCCCTACTTGGAGGCGGCCGCTGATCAGAAACCCAGCCAAGCGCGGCCGCGCCTGCATTTGGGCCTGGTTTGGCTGGAAGCGGGCCGGCCCGAAGCGGCCGAGAAGGCCCTGCGCGCGGCGCTCGAGCTGGATCCCGGCTCGGCGGCGGCGCACCTGGGGCTGGCGCGCGCGCTGGCCCGACAGAACCGCCTGGATGAGGCTGCGCCGCACTTCCGCAAAGCGGCCGAGTTGGATGCCGGTTTCCAGGATGGGCTCTGGGAGCTGGCCGCCCTCTATGAAAAGCAGGGGCGCAAAGAAGAGGCCATTGCTTTGTACCGGCGGTTCCCCGAGAATCCGGCGGCGCAGGAGCGACTGGGCCAGTTGCTGGTCGAAGCGGGTCGGCCGGAGGAGGCGGTTGCCGCTCTGGAGCAGGCGGCGGCGCGCTCGCCCACTTCCGCCAATCGGGCCGCTCTGGCACTGGCCTACGCCAAGAGCGGGCAGGCCGAGAAGGCGCTGGAACTGCTGCGAGGGGCGGTGGGGGCCGAACCGGACAACCCGGAGCTTCGCCTGCTGTACGGGCGGCTGCTCCGCGACCAGAAGCGGTTTGCCGAAGCGGCGGGCGAATTCCTGCGCTATGTCCAGGCCCGCCCGGATTCCCTGGAGGGTTGGAACGAGCTGGCCGCCATGCTGATCTCGCTCGAACAATACCAGCGAGCTCTGGAAGCGCTGGATCGGGTGCGGGCGCTAGGCGGGGAAACCGCGGGCCATCACTATCTGCGCGCCATCGTGCTGGACAAAATGAAAGAGTACAAGGGCGCCCTGGCCGCTTATCGGGCCTTCCTGGCGGCCAGCCAGGGCAAACATCCCGAAGAGGAGTTCAAAGCCCGCCAGAGGCTGCGCGTGATCGAGAAGGAGCTGAGCAGGCGATGAAAGCGGCGGCGATCGCGCTTCTGGCCGCCCTGCTGGCGGGAGCCGCCCTGGGGGCGGACCTTTCCGCCGCGCTGGCCGAGCCCAACCTCGAGAAGCGGTCCCGCAAGGCGCTGGAGAACGCCGAGCGGGCCTTGCAGGCCGCCCAGCAGGCTTACCAGCGCGGCGATCTGGAGGCGACCCGGGCCGGCCTGGCCGAAGTGCAGCAATCCGTCGAGCTGGCCGACCGCTCCCTCAAGCAAACCGGCAAGAACCCGGTTCGCAGCCCGAAGCACTTCAAGCACGCCGAGATCAAGACCCGCGAGTTGCTGCGCCGCATGGGTCACTTCCGCGAGCGAATGAGTTTTGAGGACCGGCCGCTCGTCGAAGGGGTGAGCGCAGCCCTCGCGGCCATCCACGAAGATCTCTTGCTGGGCGTCATGGGGAAAAAGAAAGGGAGGTGAGCGATGAACGTCCTGCCGCTGGTTCTGATGCTGGCGCTGCCCGCCGTGCAGGCCCAGCGCGATTTCCTGACCGCCGATGAAGCCGACCAGATCCGCCAGGTCCAGGAGCCCAACGAACGCTTGAAGCTCTACCTCCAGTTCGCCCGGCAGCGGCTGGATCTGATCACTCAGGCCTTGCGGGAGCCCAAAGCCGGCAGGGCCGCGCTGATCCACGACACCCTGGAGGACTACGAGAAGATCATTGACGCCATTGACACCGTGATTGACGACGCTCTCCGGCGCAAGCTGCCCGTCGAGGAGGGCATCAAGGCGGTGGCCGAGGCCGAAAAGGGCTTTGTGGCCGCGCTCGAGAAGATTCAGCAAAGCCAGGCGCCCGATCTGGAGCGCTTCGAGTTCGCCCTCAACCAGGCGCTCGAGACCACGCGCGACAGCCTGGAACTGGCCCAGGAGGACATCGGCGAGCGGGCCGAAGAAGTAGCCGCGCGCCAGGAGCGGGAGAAGAAGCAACTGGAAGCGCTTATGCAGCCCAAGGACCTGGAAGAAAAGCGCGCGGCGGAAAAAAAAGAAGCGGCCGAGCAACAAAAGCGCAAAGCGCCCACCCTGCTGCGCAAGGGCGAGACGCTGAAGAAGAAGCCGTAGGGCGGGGTTGCCGGGAGGGAAGTTCTATAACCGCCCGCCGCGGTACTAAGGGATTTTTCCCCCAGCGGGGGATTTACTGGGCACGGCGGATTGGTGACAATGGGGGTGGGCTCGATTGAACGCGCGAGCCGCTGTGAGGAAGAGCTTGGCGAAACGGCAGGCTTTGTTCGGTTGGATCGTTTGGATGGGGTTGGGCGGCGCCCTATGGGCCTCGACGATCCCTTGCCTGCCCCTGGTGCTGCCGGACGGGCACAGCCTGCCCGGCCTTTGCAGTGCTCCTGAGCCTCCCTGGCCGTACCTGCCGGGCGACCCGCTATCCTTGCTGGGTCTGCTGCCTCCGCTGCCGGCGGAGCTGATCCTGCCCCCGTTGCCGGAGCTGCCGCCCCTGCCGGGCCTGGACCTGCCGCCGCTACCCTCACTGGATCCGGAACTCATCTGGCCTGATCCGCCGATGGATCCGGATCCCGCGCCTGCTCATGCCCCGGAGCCGGCCGGCTACGTCCTGATCGGGCTGGGCCTGCTGGCGCTGGGAATCCTGGGCCGCTGGAGACGCGCTCGGGTCCGAAGCTCTTAGCGAACCGAGTAGCGCGTCCAGGCCTCCAGGAAGTCCCTCCCGCGGTAGCGGATCGTGCGATCGTCCACCACTTCCGCGCCTGCGCGCAGGGCAGCGTCTGTCGGAAGCGAATTGCGCGTGGTGTACTCGACCTCGAAGGTGACCGGGCCCTCGATCTTGTAAGGCCGCACCTTGCCGATCCGGGCCATCGCGCGGCGAGCGGCCTCCCGAATCATCTGCTGGGCCGCCTGGGCCGACAGCGTCAGGCAGGAGTAGCGTCCCAGCCCCTCCTTCACCGAGACCAGCTCGGCCTCCGGGACAATCTGACGCAATTCCTTCACCGCCGCGTCGTCGCCCGTGAGCAGGATCACCGGAACGCCGAACCAGCCGGCCAGGGCGGCGCGAGTCTCGATCTCCCCTACCGGCTTGCCGTTCATGCGCAGGTTCTGGATGCCCAGCGAGCTGTAGCTGTGAGCCATGATGCCGGCGCGCGTGTTGGCCATGCTGTGCTGGCCCAGAAAGGCCAGCCCGGCGTAGCCCCGTTCCATCGTCATGGTGACGCCCAAGCCGCCGATGATCAGTTTGGCGCGGGGGTGAATCGTGAGCGCCGAAAGCGTCTGGCTTCCGTCGTGCCCGTCCCAGACGACGACCTCGTCGGCGCCGCCCTCCAGGAAGCCTGCGACGGCGGCGTTGATCTCCCCGGTCAGCAACTGGCGCAATTCGCTTTCCCGGGGTTCGGTCTGGTCCTGGCGGCAGATGCCCGCCACGCCTTCGGCGTCCGTGATCACGAAAATGCTCTTGCGCCCCTGGGCCAGCACGGCCGGCGCAAGCCACAACAATGCTGCCAGAGCGAGTCGCGATGCCATGCTCGAAAGTATACAGCGGCGGACGCCCTCAAGCGCCGAGGCGGAATTCGGCCTCGACCTCCGGGCTGTCGTGCCAGCCCAACCGGCAGGCTTTGGCCCGCAGGCGCGCGCTGCCCTCGAGCGTGACGGGCCGGGCGTACAGCTCCCAGTGCGCCTTGTCGCCTGATTCGGTGGTCCAAGCGATCGAAGCGCCTTCGGTCGGGCAGCTCAGGCGCACCTTCACGGGCCCCGGGAAGCGCCCGCCGGCAGGTTCGATCACCGGAGGGGCGGCGGTCTGCCAGACGCCGCCCGGGCGCATGCGCTGTTGGAGCTCGGGTTCGGGAATCAGGCCCAGGTCCCCCGTCTGCTTCATGAACTCCTCCAGCACGCGCCGCATGCGCTTAAGGATTTCGCGGTGGGCGGGCGAAGCCGCCAGATTGCGCACCTCGTGGGGGTCCTCCAGGGTGTCATAGAGTTCCTCGGGCGGCTTTTCGGGCGCAAAGAAGTTCCTCTGCGGGCCGGTGAGTTTGCCCTCCTTGTTGAGCCGGCGCATCTCGCGCATGGTGGGCATCTGCTCCATGTAGTCAATGTACTGGGCGTAGGGCTTGCAGGCCTGGAAGTTGCGGATGTAGCGGTAGCGGCGATCGCGCACGCAGCGCATCATGTCGTAGGCCTCGTCCATGCGATCGCGGGCCGTGAACACGTAAGGACGGGGCGGCCGAGCCTGTTCGCCCAGGAAGGCCCGGCCCTGCATCCAAGAGGGAATCTCGACGCCCGCGATCGAGAGCACGGTGGGACCCAGGTCCATCAGGCTGACCAGATCCTCGACCACCGTTCCCGGCCGGATCACGCCCGGCCAGCGGATCAGCAAGGGAACGCGCGTGCCTGAATCGTAAGGCCACCGCTTGGCGCGCGGCAGGCCGCGGCCGTGATCGCCCCAGAAAAAGACCACCGTATTCTCGGCCAGGCCTTCCTCCTCCAGGCGCTCGATCCAGTCGCCGATCCAATAATCCAGCGCCGTGATCAGATCGTAGTAATTGGCCCAATCGCGCCGCACCACCGGGGTATCCGGGTAGTAAGGCGGCAGGGCGGCCCGGGCCGGATCGTGGCGCTCCTCCGGCTTCAGGCGCGCGGTCTGTTTGGCGAACGCCTCGGGCTCGGCGCGGATCTGGCTTTCGTGCGTGACCGTGTTGTTGAAGACCGCAAAGAAGGGACGGCCCTTGGGCCGGTTGCGGTAATGGGCGCGGTTGGAGCACTCATCCCAGGCGGTGAGCGGGGCGGGAAAGTTGTAGTCCGTCTTGACGTTATTGGTGCAGTAATAGCCGGCCGCCCGGAGATACTCGGTGAAACACTTCACATACGGCGGGGGCACGCCCTGCGAGCGCATGTGGTGGGTGCCGATGGAAGCCGGATACATGGCCGTGATGATCGAGGAGCGGCTGGGCGCGCAGACCGGGTAAGTCGAGAAAGCGTAACGGTAACGCGCTCCCTGTTCGGCCAGCCGATCCAGATGGGGTGTCCGGGCGTAGGAGTCGCCGTAGCAGCCGAGATCCGGGCTGAGGTCCTCGGCGCTCAGCCAGAGAATATTGGGGCGTTCGCGGCCGGCGGCGCGGGCGCCGGGAATCAGGGCGGAGGCGGAAGCGCCCAGGAAGTTGCGGCGCGTGGGATGGGAGTCGCTCATCACCTTTTCATGTTGCTCCCCGGCGGGCTTCGCGCGCAAGCTCGCCGTCAGGCGACCACCAGGATTTCTTGCTCCCAGCGCGCGGCCATCAAAGCGCGACCCGCGGCGACGGCGGCGCTGAAACCCTCCGGGCCGGGCGCTCCCGGGCGGAGCTGAAGCCAGGCCTCGCCCGAACCGGCTCCCGCGCGCACGACCGCGCCCAGCCATCCCGAGCGCTCGCGTAGTTGGGTTCGGAAGGCCTCGTCGCCGCCGCGCACTTCCATCACCGCGCCGATCCTGGTTTGGGCGGCAGCCTGCCGGGTGGCGGCGCGGAAGTGCCACTGGTTGGGGCGCTCCTCGTGATACTCGGGAGGGTTGCCCGCGTTGTACGGGGTGTCGAATTGATCGGTCTGGGTGAAAGCCAGGCCCAGCGGGCAGGCCAGCCGCACGCGCAGCGAGGCTTCGCCGCGGCGCGCCAAGACGCTGCCGGCGGCTTCATCCAGCTCCATCTTTTCCAGCGCGTGCAGGAGCCACTGGTAATGGGAGGGGGCCGGAGCGGCCAGCTCGTCCAAAACCAGGAACAACCCCGGGCGCAGGAACAGCACGTGCCGCAGGAAGCGCGTCAGACGCCCGCCGTAGGCTTCGGCCGCGTCGCCCGCAACGTAGCTGAGGGCGCGTTGATGGCGAAAGGCGGCGATGCGCCCGCGCGCCTGGGCGCTGCGCACGAGCTGACCCTCGCCGTTGACGAGCACCGAATTGTTGGCTTTGGTCTGGCGGGTCCATTCGGCGTGATGGGGCATGCCGTAGGCCGGACCGTAATAGCCGGAGGGGATGGCCAGCGCCCGGCCCCCTTTCAGGATGGCGAAGGAGTTCTGGTCGGCGTGGCTGTGGCTGACGCTGCCGTAGGGACTGGATTTGAACAGGAAGAAAGTATCCTGCTCGGGCCGGTCCAGGGCGCTGTGCAGGGCCGCCCAGCCGATGCCGCGGAACAGAGCGGCGGCCGGCAGATCGGAGGGCGGCTTGGGCGGCAGGTCGTTCTCGGTGAGCACCGCCACCAGCGGATCGGACAGGCCCTCTCGCAGCCCGCCGGCTTGCTCGGCCCACCAGACGCAGGCCGGATCGCGCAGCCGCCGCCCGTGATGCGCCATCAGGACCGCGCCCGCCGGGCCGGAGGCGGGACGGTCGGCGCCGTCGCCGAAGGGGCGCAACTCGCCGATCGGCGAGACGCAATAGAGGAAGAAGCGCCGCACGTTATTGAAGAACGGGCGGCGGTAAAGGTCCAGGCCGGTCGCCGCTCGCAAAGCCTCGATGGCAGGCAGATACAGGGTGTTGTAACTGAGCGCGTAACTGACGCCTTCGGCCCAGCCTCCGTCGGAGTCGCCCCAGTGAGGATAAAACGTGGTGAGGGCGCGCAGCGAGTAATCCAGCCATTCGGCCGCATCCTCAACTTCGCCTTTCAAAACCACGGCGTACTCGCTCAAGTAGGCGATCAAGCGCCCGTTGTGGCTTTCCGCCGGGGCGTAAAGATAGTCCGCGCGGCGCAGGCGGCCGAGCACCTGGCGAGCGCGTCCGGCGGTCATGCGGCGCACGCGCTCGGCCTCGCGAGGATCGAAGAGTTCGTACAGCCAGTCGTAGGCGCGGTGGCCGTGGCGGGCCATCGAGAGGCCGGGCTCGTCGCCGAATTCGGAGAGCACCGACATGGGGCCCTCGATGCCCCAGCTTTCGACCTCCAGCAGGATGCGCTTGGCGGCCAACCCGTAGCGCTCCTCGCCGCTCAACAGCCAGGCCAGCGCCAGCGTGCTCATAGCCCCGTCAATCGCGCGGCGGAACTCGCGGAAGTACACGGTGTAACCCATCCGCTGGCGCACCTTGTCGGGGAAGGTGTGATACTGCGGCGGCGCGGGGAGGGGCTCCTTCAGCGCCCGGTCGGCGGCCCGCCGGATGGCTTCCCAGGCCGTGCGTCGCGTAGTGGCCAGCGTCGGACGAATCCGAGCCAACTGGTCTTTCAGAAAGATGTAGCGGGGATGCCCGTCCGGAACGCGCGCCAGGATCCGCCGGGGATCTTCCCAGACCAGCTCCGGCAAGTTCTTGGCCAGGCGGAAGCGCCACCAGCCGCGCCGGGCCACGGGCTTGCCGGCCGCCTCCAGCGCCTCCACATCCCAGGCGTACTCGCCCGGCGGAAAGGCGCGAGTGGGCAGATGGAGCGGGTCGGCCAGCGGGCCGCTTTCGTAGATCGTGCGCCCGGCGGCGTTGCGGATCAACAGCCGGTAGGCGGCGGCGCCGGGCACGCGCCACCAGGCAAAGCCGGGCGGGTTGATGGCAGCCTCAGCCCCGTCGGGCGGCTGCATGAACAGAGCGCGTTCGGGCTGCCGGGAGGGGAAAGCCTGCTGCCAGGACCAACCGGGCGTCGCGGCGGCAGCCAGGAATGTGCGGCGACTGAACATCATGTGACGGGCAGCATAAGCCGCCGCCGGGCAGGTTGTCAAATCCGGCCGCCCGGCCCGCTGCGCGCCGGCCCGAGGGAAATGGCGCACAATAACGGTATGCCCGCCTCGCCCACGCGCGTGCTGATTGTGGACGACGAGGAGAGCCAGCGCTCCGGACTGGCGGCCATGATCGCCTCCTGGGGTTTCGCCGCCGAGACCGCCGCCGACGGGCTGGAGGCGCTCGAGAAGCTCAGCGCCGCCCGAGTGGATGTGCTGGTCACCGACCTGATGATGCCCCGCATGGACGGCTTCCAACTGCTACGCCGCCTGGCGGCGCAGGGCGGCGGACCGCCGGCCATCGTCATTACGGCTTTCGGCAGCATCGAAATGGCGGTCGAGACCATCCACGATCTGGGCGCCTTTTGGTTTCTGGAGAAGCCCATCGAGCCCCGCGCCTTGCGCCTGCTGCTGGAGCGGGCCGCCTCGCAGCGCCGGCTGGCCGAGGAGGCCGAGCGCTTGCAGCGCCAGTTGAGCTATCAGGGGGTACTGGGCGAGCTGACGGGGCGTTCGCCCGCCATGCGGCAGGTGTTCTCTCTGATTCGCCAGGTCGCTCCCAGCAAGGCGGTGGTCCTGGTGACGGGGGAAAGCGGCACGGGCAAGGAACTGGTGGCGCGGGCGATCCACGGGCTCAGTCCCCGGCGGGAAGGTCCCTTCGTGGCGGTCAACTGCGCCGCCATGCCCGAGACGCTCATGGAGAGCGAGCTGTTCGGCCACGAGAAAGGCGCCTTCACCGGGGCGTACGAGCGCCGGGCGGGCTGCTTCGAACTGGCGCACAACGGCACGCTGCTGCTGGACGAAATCGGCGATATGCCGCTGGCCACGCAGGCCAAGCTGCTGCGCGTGCTGGAGGACTCGCGGGTGCGGCGGCTGGGCGGCAAAAGCGAGATCGTGGTGGACGTGCGGGTGATCGCCTCGACCAACAAGCCGCTGGCCGGCGCATTGAAAAAAGGGGAGTTGCGCGAGGACCTTTACTTCCGGCTGAACGTCATTCACATCGCTTTGCCTCCGCTGCGCGAGCGGATGGAGGACCTGCCTTTGCTCGCCGAGGCGCTGCTGGGGGAACTCAACCGCAAGCACGCGACCAAGGTGGTCGAGGTCGCCCCCGAGGTGATGGAGGCCTTCCAAAGCTACAGTTGGCCGGGCAACGTGCGCGAGCTGCGCAACGTACTGGAGCGCGCCGTCATCCTGGCGGGCGAAGGCGCCATCCGGCGGCAGCATCTGCCCTGGAATTTCGCCTCCTCGGCTCCGCCTCCGGCGGCCGGCGCGGCCGAGGAACCTGGGGTCATTCGAGTGCCGCTGGGCGCCACGATTGACGAGGCCGAGAAGGCGCTCATCCTGCGTACGCTCCAGTACACCAACCACAACAAGACGCGGGCGGCGGAAATCCTGGGCATCAGCCTGAAGACGCTGCATAACAAGCTGAAGGAGTACGGCGGCGCGGCGGCCGAAAGCGGGGGATCGGGAAGGCGGGATGCAGGCTAGCGCACCAGACGGGGGAATGGCGGCCGGAGGCGGGGTCCGGCAGATCCGGGTGGCCTCGGTTTCGCTCAAGGCGCGCCTGCGCCTGGCGGTGGTCGCCCTGGTGGTGGTCATCGTCAGCGCGGTTTCCCTGCTCAACGTGCACCGGCTGGCCGAAGCGCGCTTCCAGGATTTCGCCCAGCGAGCCGCCATGGCGGCCCAGCAAGTGAAGAGCTTCCTGATCTACCGGGTGCGCGATCTGTCCCAGCGCCGCCAGCCCGCCCCGGAGAGCGTGGAGGAAGCGGTGGCGCTGTGGCAGGACATGGTGCGCGAGGACCCGGATCTGGCGGCCATGCTGGATTCGACGGTGGCCAGCGCGCGCGTGGTGGTGGAAATCCTCGTCGCCGGTCGCGACGGCCGGATCCTGGCTGCCTCCAACCGGAGCCGCATCGGGGCCTTGCATCCCAAGTTGCCCGACCTGATCGCCTGGGATCAAGCCGGCCCCTGGAAGAAACTGTGGGAGGTGTTTTCCCGCCGCGAGGACTATCAGGTCAGCGTGGCGCTCGGGCTGCCCGAACAGCCCCAGCCGGTGTTCACCATTCACGTGGTGGTCTCCTCGGTCCTGTTGCGCGACGCGCTGCTGCCGCAGGTGGGCAGCATTTCGCTGATCTTCCTGGCCTCCCTGGCGCTCTCCCTCGCGCTGGCGGTGATGGTATCCAACCTCAGCTTGCGGCCGCTGGCGCGCATCAGCGAGGCCATCGAGCGGATCAGCCGAGGCGAGTACCCGACCGCGGGCAACGGCAGCCAGCCGGAAGCCAAAGAGGTGGCCGCCGTGCGCAGCAAGCTGAACCTGCTGGGCGAGCAGTTTCGCGGCGCCCGCGAGGACGCCCTCCAACTGCGCTCCAACATCGAGCGCCTGCTCGAACAGCTCCAGGAAGTGGTGCTGCTGTTCGACCGCGACGGCCGCCTGGTGCTGGCCGGGCGGGCGGCCGAGCAATTGCTGGGCAAGGCGCGCTGGGAGCTGATGGGGCGGTCCCTGCGCGAGCTGTTCCCCTCCTACACCCCCCTGGGCGGCGCCATTCAAGCCGCCCTGAGTCAGGGGCGCGCGCTGCGCGACCAGCCGGTCACGCTGGAGCGCGAGGGCCAGGGTCCCGCCCGCCTGCTGGTGAGCCTCGAGCCGCTGGAGGCCTTTCCCAATCGCGAGCCCATGGGCACGCTCATCACCCTGCGGGACGCCGAAACCCGGCAGCAGATTCGCTCGCAGTTGGACGTCTCGGCGCGTCTGGCGGCTATCAGCCGGCTCACCAGCGGGGTGGCGCACGAAATCAAGAACCCGCTCAACGCCATCGCCGTCCACTTGGAGGTGCTGCGCTCGAAACTGAGGAACGAAGGCGCCGAAGCGCCGGCCGAAATCGAGACCATCGCGCGCGAGATCACCCGCCTGGACCGGGTGGTCAAGACCTTCCTGGACTTCACCCGGCCGGTCGAGCTGCGCATGGGTCCGGTCGAGATGGCGGCGCTGCTGCGCGAGATCCTGGCCCTGGTCGAGCCCTCCGCCGCCCGGCACAACGTCAAGGTGGCCTTGGAAGCCGAACCGGCTGAGATCTACTTGCAGGGCGACCGCGACCTGCTCAAACAGGCGATCCTCAACGTGGTGGTCAACGGCGTGGAGGCCATGAAAGACGGCGGGCGGTTGAGCGTGCGAGCGCGCTACAGCGGCGCCGAATGCCTGGTGGAGGTGTCGGATGAAGGCCCGGGCATCCCGCCCGAGATTCGCGACCGCATCTTCCACCTGTACTTCAGCACCAAGGGGAAAGGTTCGGGCATCGGCCTGGCGGTGGCCTTCCGGGTGGTGCAACTGCACAATGGTACGATTGACTTCACCAGCGAGCCGGGCCGAGGCGCCACCTTCCGGTTGCGCTTCCCGGCCGGCGAGCAGCAGTTGGTTGCGACGACGGATGCCTAGGCGGCGGGAAGCCCAATGAGTCGGGCCGTGGGAGCCGGCGGGCTGGCGCTGGCGCTCCTGCTGGCGCTGGCAGGGGAGGGGTGTCGCTGGTTCCGCCGCACGCCCAAGCCCCCGGCCGCCACGCCGTCCCCGCCCGTTAGCGCCCCCGCGCCCGCGCCGCCGGCCGCCGCGCCGCCCCCGCCGCCCGAGATCGCGCCGCCGCCGCAACTGCCGCCCGGCCAGCCGCAGATCGGCGCCCGCCCGCCGGTCGAGCCGCCCAAGCCCGCTCCTCCGCCTCGGGTCCGCCGCCGCGTGCGCCCGGCGGCGAGGCCGGCCCCGGAGCCTGCGCCCGAGCCCCAGTCCGAGGCTCCCAAACCCCCGCCGCCGCTGCCGCAGCTCCAGCAAATCCTCACCCCCGAACAGGAGCGCGAGGCCAGCCTGGCCATAGATCAATCCAGTGCGCGCGTCCAGCGGGCCCTGGCCGCCTTCCAGGGCCGCACGCTTACGTCCGAGCAGGCCACCGCAATCGCCCGTATCCGCGCCTTGCTCCAGCAGGCCCGACAGATGCGCAAGACCGACTTGCTCGCCGCGCAAGCGCTGGCCGAGCGGGCCGCCGTGCTGGCCGACGATCTGCTGAAAACCTTGCGCTGAGCCGCGCCGGCGGGGGGCGGCCGGCGGCGGCATCGGCCGCGCCCGGCGGCAGCCCGGCCCGGACTAGCCAAACGCCCCGGTTTTGAGCGAAACTGTCGGTTTATGGCCTATGACGGCCCGGAGGCCTGTGCGCTCCGGCCGCCGACCACTCGTTCAAGGAGAAAATTCACCCTATGGCGTACGTCATCATAGACACCTGCACCAAGGACATGGCCTGCGTGGACGCCTGTCCGGTGGATTGCATCCACCCCAAACAGGACGAGCCGGACCTGGACTCGGCCCCCCAGCTCTACATCCATCCCGAGGAATGCATTGACTGCGGCGCTTGCGTCCCCGTCTGCCCCACGAACTCCATTTTCGTACTGGAGGAACTGCCGCCCGACAAGGCGCAGTTCGCCGAGATCAACGCCGCCTACTACCGCAAGTAGCCGCCGGCTGCGGGCGCCGACTCACGGGCCTGGCGCGCCCGCAGCCTGATCCCTCCCGCCGACCCCTCGGGCTAGGCGGCTTCGCCTGTCCCTTCGGGCAGCGCCAGGAACGTCGCCCAGGCGTGAGCGTGTTCCTCGCCGCCGGGCGCCGTCAGCACCGCTTCGGTGAGGATCTTGCGCCGCCGCCGCTCCAGGACCCAAGCGCGCACTTGCAAGGGGAAGCCCGGCTCGACGTGCTTTCGGAGCCGCACTCTCAGTTCGCAGGTGAGCGCCGGCCAGCCGCGCGCGCTGACCGCATGCGACATCGCTTCGTCCAACACCGTCGTGACGATGCCGCCGTGGATGACGCCCTTGAAGCCCTCCCAATCAGAGGTGGGCGTCCAGTCCGCGCCCACGGCGCCGTCCTCCAAGGCGTGAAAGCGTAAGCGGAGCCCCCGCGGATTCTCCGGCCCGCACACCACGCAGGCGGGGTTGGGCAGAGCTTGCACCATGACGCGCGATCCTTCTCCCTTCCAAATTGCGGCGCCGCAGGACGCGGCCAGCGCCCTATGATAGCCTTTCGGGTGCTGCGCTCTCAAGCAGGCGGAGGCAGGCGGCGAAGATCCGCGCCTCGGAAGGGTCTGCCGCCCGATCGCGCCGGCTTTCGCCTGCCCATTCCCAGCGTCCCTATTCGGCGCGGAGCCACTTCCCTAACCAGGTGAAAGCGTTCTCCTGCATCTCGGCGTTGAACTCGTGCGGCGCGTCGTAGTACTCTACCCGAAACCTCTCGGATCGCCGCAGGGTATCGTATACGCGGCGCAACTTTTCCGCCGCGAGCTCCATCCCCGCCCGCGTGAAGAGCCGGTCTCGCAAGCAGTTCTGGATCAACAAGGCGCAGTCGGGCGCCGCCAAAGAGGCCACGTCCGGCTGATCCATCTGGGCGTGCAAGCCGAAAGCGTCGGGCAAGCGGGCGTGGACCGAGTGCGAAATCCCGAGCGTGGTGGGCAGGCTGGTCATCCAGCCTGTGATCACCGCGGCGCGCACGCGGCTGTCCATGCCGGCCAGATAGGCCGCCCGGTAACCGCCGACCGAGAGTCCCACGCAACCCAGGGCGCGACGGTCCACCTCGGGCAGCGACTCGAGCACGTCCAAGCTGCGGCGGTCGTCGTAATTCAAGATGCCTAACCAGTTGAGGCCGCAGAAAGAGAGCCACGTGTTCAACTCGGCGGCCGTCTCGCCCAGATAGGCATTGACCGCCCGGACGTACTCCGTGCTTCGCTGCTCGAGACCGGCCACCCTCCGGGCGAAATTCTCCGGGGGATTCCGGTACTGCAACCGCCGCTCCCCCCAGTAAAAGGCGTCAATCACCAGAACGACGAAGCCGCGGCGCGCCAGCTCGGAGGCGTAGGAACGGCCCTGATAGTACCTGCGCTTGAACTCGCTCAGGGCCGGATGCTCGTCCTCGATCTCCACCAACTTTTCCTTCCCGTGGTAAAAGTACCCGCCGTGATCGTGCAGGGCCACCACTGCCGGGAGCGGCGGAGTGCGCCCGACAGGCACCAACAGGAAGGCCGGAATTCGGTAGTGCGCCGTACCGGCAAACGAGATCCTGCGCAGCTCGTACCCGCGCTGCGTACGCCGTTCATGGATTTGCAGGTCCAAGGGCACGGGCTTGGGCAGAAAGCCCAGGGCGCGCTGCACCTCCGCGCGGCCCCGCCGCCGCCACTCCGCCACGCTCAGCTTGCCCCGGTTCTCGAAAGCCAGAGGGAAGCCTCGCTCCCGCTGTAACGCGCCGATCACGGGAGCGAGGTTCCCCAGGTAGCTCTCGGCAGAGGGCTGCGCCCGCAGAGACGCGACGGCCAGAGCCAGCGCCAGTGCGATGGCAGATGGCGCTGCCCGGGCCACCTGACTGCTCGCCAGCCGATCTGCCGGCCGCATCGCCGGCCCTCAGAACAGAAGCTTGGCCCCGAGCTGGATACGCCGAGGATAGCCACGCTGGCTGGTGACTTGCCCGAAAGCGGTGCTGGTCGGGCTGGTGTTGGGCGGCCCGAACATCGGATGGTTGAAGGCGTTCAAGAACTCGCCGCGGATTTGAAAATTCATGCCCTCCCGCAGGCGGGTGTTCTTGAGCACTGAAAGGTCCCAAAGGTTGAAGCCGTCGCCTCGGACGTCGTTGAAGCGTGACGGCAGGGTCCTGTAGTTATAAGACAACTGCCGAGCGGAGTTCCGCTCGAATCCGGCGTTGATGTTGAACCACATTTCGGGCGTGCGGCGGCTCTTGGGCAGCGGAATGTCCTTGATGTTGCCGATGAACAGGGCGTTGCCGAAGCCCAGCGGCGGGCCGCCCTGCCCCGTGTAAATTCCCTGAATCTGCCATCCGCCCAAAATGCCATCCACCACGGCCGGCGCCGAGGACAGATACTTCCTGCCCTTCCCAAAAGGCAGCTCCCAGATGCCGCTGATCACAAAGCGGTGCGGCCGGTCCTGATCGGAAATGACGTACTCCAGGGGAGACTCCATTCCGTTCAGCCGACTGGTCGCCTCCATGTTCTTCGACCAAGTGTAAGCGGCGTTGACCGTCCAGCCCCCTGCAAACCGGCGCTCGGTCTTGATCGTAATTGTTTACCGCCTCCGGGGGCCTTGTCAAGCCCAATCGGTGTCGGCCTCGGCTTCAGAGAAGCAGGGCGGCTGGGCCTCCCGGAGCCGCTGC
>Ga0209018_1000072_pt1 | contig 84881 bp, 83 predicted proteins | sample YNPBryBLVA2012_FD_185814 | JGI IMG/M metagenome (GOLD analysis project Ga0209018, IMG submission 185814) | Anoxygenic and chlorotrophic microbial mat microbial communities from Yellowstone National Park, USA - YNP Bryant BLVA 2012 (SPAdes)... ... | reverse complement strand
ACCCACGTGTTGTTGCTGTTGCGCCCGATCACCATATAGGCTTCAAACTGGCGAACCTGGGTCAGCGCGGTATAGGCGACGCCCGGCCCGTTGCGCACGTTGAGCAGCGGCGTGGCGATGGTGGCTATCACCCCGGACGGCGCGGGCGCAACGGTGGCGGGAACCGGCGTTGTGGTTGGAATCACCGCGCCGGGCGTCCAGTAGACCCGCACGCGCGCCTGATCGAGCAGTTCAAAGTACTCCACGCGCACAGTGTGCACGCCGGGGCTGAGCGTGATCGTAGCGGTGCGCTCACGGTACATCCCGGAGGTCCACAGGTCGATGATCAGGCTGTTATCGACCCACACGCGCACGCCGTCATCTGCCCCGGCGACGAAGGTGTATACCCCGCCCGCAAACTCTGGAAAGCCCCACCAGCGCGCGCTGAAGTTCTCGTTGTTGATCGTGCCGGGGATGGGGGAGCTGGCCCCCCAGTTGTAATCGAGAGTCGGGCCGGGTTCCAGGCGCCCGCCGGCCTGCGGGCCGAACAACTCGGCGTTGTTGTAGTACTCCGCCGCCCAGCCGCCGGACGCGCCCTGCGTCCCGGCCTGAATCCAGCTGAAGGTGATGGCGGCCTGATCGCCGCTGTCGTAATACTCCACGCGCACCCAATGGCTGCCCTGGCTCAGCGTCATCTGGCCGGTGTAGGTGGTGCGCTGCTGATCGCGCCAGCCGTCGATGATCAATTGGTTATCCACAAACACCCGCACGCCATCGTCAGCGGTGGCGGTAAAGACATACGTCCCGGCGTTGAAGAACTGTGGCGCAGACCAGCGCACGGAGAAGTTATCGGCAGGGACGATGCCCGGCATAGGGCTGTTGCCGCCCCAGTCGAAGTTAATCGTGCTGTCAAGCCGGACGAAGATGGCCGTACCGGCCAGATCGCGGTTGTTGAAGTACTCGCCCGACCAGTTCGTGCCGCTGCCACTCTGGGCATGGGCCGGGCCGGCGCCGGGCAGACTCAGGGTCGCACCCAGCAGGAGCGCTATCAGGAAGAGGAAAACGCTACGACGCATGGCAACACCTCCAATAACTCTAACGCTTCATCCTGTGGAATTGGGAAACAGGGAACCATCCCCGTTGGCTTATGTTTATATTATCCCACTATCTTACCTGTTTTGCAGGACGCCGACCTTACAAAACCGGGCGGAAACCTGATGCATCGCTCAAATCTGTCTGACGGCGCGCACGTTAACCGTCAGGTGGCGGTCAGCGACCCTCTGTTCCACCGCAAAGGGCGCCAGGAGCGCAAAGGATTTTGATGCTTCCCAGCATCGCTGGCGAGCCTCGCGGTGAGCCGGCGGCTGTCTTCGCAAAACCGGGGTGCATCGGACGTGGGTGCGGTCAGTTGCCGCCGAACATCTGCTTCCAGGCGCGCTCCCAGCCGAGCGGACGGGTGGTCGAGGAGCCGCCGATCTCCAGCCAGGCGCTTTCGACGTTGAGGGCATGGATGTCCTGGCTGTCGGGATAGGGGCGGGCCAGATCGGCGCAACGTGCGACGATCTCCTCGATTGGCAGCCGTTGGCGAATGCCCTCCGCGACCCCGGCGCGCAGCCCGGCCAGGTAGCCCTGATCCCTGCTCAGGCGGGCCTGGATTTCCGCCGCGTCGGTGGTGGGCGCGCCGTGTCCCGGCGCCAGGGCGTGAATCCGCCGTCCCGCCAGGGCGGCCAGGGTGTGTTCGTAGGCCAGCAGCGAGTCCATGACGTAGGGGATTTCACAGTCGCTCAACATATCTCCTGCCCACAAGATGCCCGCCTCCGGCTGATAGAGCACGGCGTGATCCGGGGCGTGGCCGGGGGCATGGATGACCTGGAGCGTTTCGCCGCCAAAGCGGAGCACCAGCGTCCCCTCAAACAGCAAATCTGCCTGGGGCATCTCGAACGGCCCTTCGTGCGGGAGGCCGGCCCCGGCGTACCAGCGGGCCAGGAAGCGCTGAATGCCCGGCCCGCGCCGCGCCGCCACCGACGGATAGGCTGCGTGAGCAGCCACATTGACGCCGGGAAAGCGCCGCACGCCCAGCACGTGATCCCAGTGGCCGTGCGTGATCGCCAGCCAGCGCGGGATGGCTTCTTGCGCTTCCAAAAAAGCCGCCATGCGCTCGATCTCATCCGGCAACACCCCCGGATCGACCAAGCAGGCTACGCCGTCGCGCAGCCAGACGCCGCTGTTGGTCCGGTATATCTCGCTCTGAAACACCCACAGGTCGGGCGTCAGGTGGATCACCTGCTGAGGCATTGTCCCCATCCCCCCAGTCGAAAACCGGCGCGCGGCTATTGCTCCGAAACGAATACGGCTTCCCAGCGGGGGTCGGCGCGCAGCGGCGCCAGCGCGGCATCGGATTCGGCCCAGGCACGCAGTCGGGGCGCGGCCCGCAGCGCCTCCTCCAACGCGGCCAGCGCCTCGTCGGCGCGGTCCAGGCGCAGCAGCACCGTAATGCGATGGCGCTGTGCGGCGGCATCGTCCGGCGCCAGGTCGGTGGCCTTGCGGTAAGCCAGCAGCGCGGAATCAAGCTGGCCCTGCTGCTCGTAGCAGCGCCCCAGCGCCAGATGGGCGTCGGCAAAGCCGAAGTCGAGCGAGATGGCTCGCTGGAAGGCCGCCTCAGCGTCGGCCAGGCGGCCTACTTCCAGTTGCGCCAGGCCAAGCTGTAAGTACAGCCGGGCGTCCTCCGGCTCGATCAGCACCAGGCGGCGGTAGAACGACACCGGGTCCTCCCCCGCCAGAATATAGACGTAAGCGCGCGTCCCGTCCGGCACGTTGGCGGGTGGCGTGAGATACACCGCGCCGTTGCCGAAGACTCCCACGTGAAACGGCATAGGTGGCCTTCCTCTTTCGTTCTGTGCATAACTATGTTACCCTGAAATGTGCGCTTGTGCGGGGAAATCTACGAAGGAAAAAAGGTGGTGGATCGCGTTTATGAATGGGAACGGCTGAACAACAGCCAGTTGGCGGCGCTCGACCGCGAGCGCGCGATAGTGCTGCTGCCGCTGGGCCACACCCAGCAGCACGGCCCGCACCTGCCGCACGGCACGACCAGCTTCGCCGTGCGCCGTATCACGCTGGAGGTCGCTGAACTGCTGACCATGACCGACCGTCAGCGTGCGGTCGTCATCTTGCCCTTGCTGCCCTACGGGGCCGATTCGCCGGACCAGCGACGGCCTGACCTGTTCCCGCTCAGCAGCAGTCTGGTGCTGCGCCCGGAGACGCTCCAGGCTGTCGTGACCGACCTGGCGATAGGCGTGTTGCGCAACCGCTTTCGCTGGCTGTTCAGTGTGGGCTTTCATCCCGGCCCGGAATACTGCCGCGCCATCCAGCGCGCCTTGAAGGACGTAACCACGCGCTACCCGAACCTGCTGGCGGTGGACACCTTCTCTTACCTTTACGCCGGGGCCGAGGCCAACGCTGCCCCCGATCTGCGCACCCTGACCCGGCGGCGCATCTCGCCGGTGGAACAGGAAGCCCTGAGTATGCCCGCGCACGGTGGGACTGCCGCGACCGCGATTATGCTGGCGCTGGACGCCAACCTGGTGGCACGCAACTACGCCTCGCTGGACGGCGTGCCGGAGGAGAGCATCCGTCAGGCGGACGACTGGCCGGGCTACTTCGGCGGCGCGCCGGCCCTGGCCGAAGCCGACCTGGGCCGCGCGGTGATGACACAACTGGCCTACCGCACTGCTGCGTTAATCCGCCGCGCGCTGGCCGGAGAGAGCCTGGACCTGTTGCCGATTTATCCCGGAGGATAACCACGATGACGATTGACCAACAGACGATCACCGAACTGCTGCAAATCGGCGGGCAATATTTGCTGCCCATCGCGGCGCTGCTGCGTGCGCTGTATCATGGGATGCGTCGCAAGATTCCGGAGGGCACCGCAGAAATCGCCGTCGCCAGCCTGACCGCCGGGCTAACCGCCGCCGTCAATAACGAACAACTTGACCTGCGCTCGATTGCGCTGACGATCCTGGGCAACGGCATCTTCACCGCCGGGTTGCTGGCCTTCATTGCCGCCTACCTGTTGCGGATGCCAAACCGGGGGCAGGTGGTGGACGGCGTGGTGGGCGGCGCGGCAGGGCTGGTCTTTTGGCTGGTGTGGGTGTTGATCTTGCAAAACGACTGGCCCTGGTGGACGATCCCCTTCTTCATTGCGGCGGGGGCGGCGGGGTTCATCGCGCTGCGGGCGGCGCTGCGCCAGATTCTCCGCCTGGTGAAGATCGCCACCTATTTCATCGTGTTCGGTCTGATCCTGCTGATCGGGGCGGGCGGTCTGCTGCTGCTCTACACCCTGGCGACGGGCATCGGCATTCTCCCTACCCCCACGCCGATGGGATAGTCGCGCCGGGGCGCAGGTGGAGCGCCGGCTGAGCAGTGTCCCTTATTCCCGCAGCCGCGTGTAGAGCGCGTTCAGCAGGGTGCAGTCCGCGTCGTCCTGGCTGATCTCCCAGAACATCATCCCGCCTAGCCGGAGCGCCTTGACGTAGTCGGCCTTGATGCCGATGGACTCCGCATCGTCGTAGGTAATCATGACCTGCTCGTCGCGGTCATAGAGCCAGGGGACCTGCGCCCGCACATGCCAGTGGCGCTCCATCGTGGGGATGTGCCGACGCGCCAGATCGCGGTAGCCGCTCAGGTCCGTCCAGGCCTGCGCGAAGGGCTGATGCAGGCCGTCGTTTTCCGGCGGGACGCCCAGCCAGCCGCGCCCGTAGAACGGCACGCCGAGCACGATCTTCTCCGGCGGAATGCCCGCCGCCAGGTAATCGCGCACTGCCGTGTCGCAGCTTTCATAGCCGTCGGCCTCGGCGTACAGCGGGGCGTTGAACTTCGTCTCTGCCGTGAACGAGGCGAAGTCATAAGTCATCAGGTTGATCCAGTCCAGGCAGGCGTGGATGCGGTCCAGTTCCAGGTTGCCGTAGTTGGCCACCCCGGCGGGCGTGGCGACCGTCAGCAGATAAGGCCGCCCGTCCTGCGCGCCCTGCGCGTCGAGCTGGCGACGCAGTTCGGCCAGCAGCGCCGTGAAGTTCTGGCGGTCCTCCGGGCGCTCGACGTTGCCCTGCATCCCCCCGGCCACCGGGTATTCCCAGTCGATGTCCACGCCGTCGAAGCCGTAGAGGCGCAGATGCTCCAGACAGGAGTGGGCGAACCGCGCGCGCGACTCGGCGGTCAGGGCCGCGTCGGAAAAGTGCCCGGACCAGCCCCAGCCGCCGACGGACATCAGGGTTTGTAAATGTGGGTGGCGTTGCTTGAGCAGATTCAACTGCCGGAAGTGCCCGTAATAAGGCTCGCCGTCGGGATCGCCGGGATAGCGGTATTCCAGGTCGAGCGCCGGGTCGCCGACGATGCACAGGCCGTCCGGCGAGACGTTGAAGAAGGCGAAGTTGACATGGGTCAGCTTTTCGGCGGGGATGTCGGTCACGCGGTAAGGGACGCGCTGGCTCGACCCGGAAAAGTAGTAGGCCACGATCCGGTAGGGCATAGAAGCCTCTTTCGGCTACGGTGTGCAGACCCAATGTACAGGTTTCAAAAACGACCGTGTTTGCCCTGGTCGCCAGGGCATTACCCCCTCGGCTAAATCCGCAAAATCTGCTGAAGCGGACTCAAAGGCGGTTCGAGACGGCGAATGGCAGTCCACTGAAGTGGACTTTACATCCGTAGCCGGGGACTTGAGTCCCCGGCGCTGAAAACCTGCCTGTTGGGTGTGCAGACGCCGCCGGGCCGGTTGTTCAGGGGATCAGGCCCAGCACCAACACCTCGACTGCGTTGAGCGGCGCGCTGCCCTCGACGATCACCAGTCGGTCGCCGAACATGAACGTGATACTGTTCCAGACCTCAGACTGCACCAGGAGCGCCGGCAGGCCTTTGTAGCTGGTCAGGGTTTCGCCCACGCGCGGCCCGCGCGCCGCGACGTACTCCTCCAGCGTGGGCCAGGCCGCCGCGCCTTGTAGAACCGTGATGAATGTCCCTTCAGGCGCGCCGTATTCCAGCACGGCGACCTCCCCGGCGGGCAGCGCGGCCCCGGCATCTGCGCCGAACGCGGCGGCAGGCAAGGTGTAGGCGGCGTTCAACGTATAGCCTTCCGGCGTGCGGGCAGGAACCGGCACGTCGAAGGGCGTTTCCAGCGCCGCCGGGTCGGGAGCGGCAGCCTGCCCGGTGTCGGGATCGGCCAGTCCTTCGACCTGCGGCGGCAGGAAGCGCGCCGCGTCGTAGACCGCCGTCGGCTCGCCGACGAACACCGAGCGCGGGTCCACGCTGACGGTGTAGGGCGTGGTCTGGCAGCTTGAAGTGTTGCCTTCGCGCGCCAGACCGGTGATCAACAGATAGGTGTGTTCATAACGGCGCAGGTCCACCATGCCCACGCCGCCCTCCAGGGCGAATTCCTCGGCGCGCCCCCCGGCGACGCCGATCACGCGCGCGTCCAGGTCTGCGCCGCTGACGGTTATGCCTATCGAGCTATAGCCGGGCAGGATCAGTTCGACGTAATCCGTGCCGAAGCTCTGCACGCCGTCGCGGGGAGTCCACGTCCCCGGCGTGCGGATCGTGCCTTCCAGCCGCAGAAGAGGATAAGCCGCCTCGCGCTCGTAGTCGCGCAGCAGATTGCGCACGGCGTAGCGTTGCACCGCCGCCTCCAGCGTATCGCCGTAGAGCGCCAGCGCCGCGTCCACCGCCGCGTAGCCGTCTAGCGTGATGGCCCGTTCCCACAGCGCGCGGACGGCCTCGTGACCGTAGGTCTGGTCGAGGGCTTGCAAAAAGACCCACATGCCGTACCAGTGCAGGTTGTTTTCGGCGCGGTCGCCGCCCGGCCCAACCAGGCAGGTATCCGGGCTTTTGAACACGGCGGACAGGTAGCTGAGGTTATCGACCACCTGGGGATACACCTCGCTCTCCATCCAGCTGGCGGTGGCTTCCCACAGCCAGTTGTACGGCTCGTCGCCGTCGTAGCCGGACTGAATGGCGTGGTGAAACTCGTGCGCCGCCGTGACGCGGATGTAGTCCTCCACCGTTAGGCCGATTCCCAGGCCGGCGCCGTTCTCGTAGTCGTGATCCAGCACCAGATAGCTGTAAGCAGAGCGTACCTCAACGACGGCAGTGTGGGGGTTATCGCCGATCAGACCGCCGAAGTTATCGGTATAGCCGGCGATGTCGCCGCTGGGCGTTGGGGAGCCGTAGATGTCCTGCAAATACACATCGTAGCGCGCGTCACCGCCTTCGTCTGCGTCCGGCGGGGGCGGCGACCAACCCAGTTCGTCTACCTCGATGCGCCAGACTTCTTCCATTGTGCGCGCGACAAACTCCGCATAATCCGGGATGCCGTTGGCATCGGCATCGGGCGCGGGCACGGCATCCTCGCCGCCGGTGGTGTAGTGGACGCGGAAATGGGGCGTGTCGAGGTAGCGCGGCGACCCGCTGAGGATGGGGCGTTCCTGCGCCGTGTTTCCCTGCGCCAGTATCGGGGCGGGCAGGGCCAGGATCAGGATCGCCAGCAGGACCAAGTACAGGGAACGCCGCATGTATTGTCCGGTCATGGGAACCCGCCTCTCTACTGCAAACGCCCACAGATGCGCTCGGACCTGCGTGGGCAAACGGCGGCGCGGCGAATACCCGTCCGCCGCGCCGGAACGAACATGGCGTCGCCGCCCTACTCCATCAGGTCCTCGACTTCCTCAACCGGCGGCGGGGCCTGCTTCTTGCTGCGCTTGCCTTCTTTAGGAGCGGGCTGCTCGACCACCCTGGGCGGCTGGGCAGCTACCGCGCCTAACGGGGGCAGGCCGAAGTGCTGCCGGATCAGGTCCTCGATTTCGTCGGCCAGGACGGGGTTCTCGCGCAGGTACTGCTTGGCGTTTTCGCGCCCCTGGCCGAGCATCCCATCGTTGTAGCGGAAGAACGCGCCGCGCTTTTCGATGATGCCCAGCTCCGAGGCGATGTCCACGATCTCGCCGTCCTTGCTAATGCCGTCGGCGAACATGATGTCGAATTCGGTCTCCTTGAAGGGGGCCGAGACCTTGTTCTTGGTCACGCGCACGCGCGTGCGGTTGCCGACGACCTCGCTGGCGGCCTTGATCTGCTGCACGCGCCGGATGTCCAGGCGGATGCTGGAATAGAACTTGAGGGCGCGCCCACCGGGGGTCGTTTCGGGCGAGTTGTGGACGATCACACCGTCCACAATATAACAGTGGTTGCCCTCGATTTCTAGGTCAAATCGGTGGGTCTTCTTCGACTGCGGCTTAGCGTAGATGTCCACGATTGGCATCGGCACTGCGCGATAAGCGACTTGCGGCTCTACTTCGATGGGCACAAACTTCCCGCGCATGTCAGGGACGAGTTTGTAATCCATCGAGGGATGCACGTAGGGAGCGATCAGGGCGTGCAGCTTCGGGGTCTGCGTGGAGTCGAAATTGATTCGGCCACGACTATCGAGCTTAGGAGCAATACCACGCTCGTTGAACCATTTGATCAGCATTCGCTGCTGTGCTTCCGGCAGTCCGGTGGCGCAAATGCTGCATCGGTTCTGCCGCGCAGTATCAAACGTGCCATCATCCATGTACCAGATGGCGATGGCCAGTGGCGTCAGGCGTTCGACGAATGCTTCGCTTGGAGCTTTTCGGCCCTTTCCCCTACCCTCCAGGCAGTAATTCTGCTCCAGCAATCCTGTCAGCTCGTACATCGGGATCGTGTCGAAGTTGTGCCCTCCCCGGCTATTGGTCGCTTCGTACTTAACCAGCCCTGCAAACAGGGACTGTTTCCACTGAGCGTACTCAATCTGTTTTGCGCCGTGGCCGATACGCAGTTGCGTATTGACCTCACTGGCGCGGCGCAGACTGCCATCTCCCAGGACGGAGCCGAGAACAACCTGTTCCTGGATCGGCGACAGGTAGTAGGGCACACTCGTCATCACGCAATCGCCAACACGCAATTCCCCGGCCCGCCTGTAACCATTCTCGGTCAGGATCAGGTGATTTGGCGTGCTGGCGAAGTTGTGCCGTCCATTGCCGCCATTCGCCTGGACGGTGAACTGCAAGAACTCGTCGGTCCGCCCGTTGTCGAACCAGTTCTTTATCCGGCGTGGCTCGAACTCGCCCGTATCCCGGTTGTACGACAGAACTTCAACATCCATCCTCTGATTGACAATCTTGCCGATCTTTTCAGAAGTGCCGTCTGCCAATTTAACCCGCGTGTCGTAATGGAAGCAGCCGAACATCACCCCTACCTTCTCGCGGAGCTGATTGGTGAAGACGACGGCGGTGTTGCTCTGCTTGATCGCACCGCTGAGCTTGCGCAGGGCCTGGCTCATCAGGCGGGCCTGCAAGCCCACGTGCGCGTCGCCCATCTCGCCCTCGATCTCGGCGCGCGGGACCAGCGCCGCCACCGAGTCGATCACCACCACGTCAATCGCGCCGGAGCGGACCAGCGCCTCGGCGATTTCGAGGGCCTGTTCACCGGTGTCCGGCTGGCTGACCAGCAGGTCGTCGATGCGCACGCCGATACGCTCCGCGTAGGCCGGGTCAAGGGCGTGCTCCATGTCCACAAAGGCGCAAATGCCGCCCCGGATTTGCGCCTGGGCAATGATGTGCAGGCACAGCGTGGTCTTGCCGGCACTCTCCGGGCCATAAATCTCGGTCACACGCCCGCGCGGGATGCCGCCCACACCCAGGGCGATGTCCAGGCCCAGCGAGCCGGTGGGAATGACATCGACCTGCATGTGGCTGGCGTCCCCCAGGCGCACCACCGTCCCATCGCCGAAGCGTTTGGTCAATTCGGCCAGCGTTGCATTTAAGGCTCTGGCGCGGCCTTCGTCATCGCTCATGGCTGTTCTCCATCCAAACCAGCGTTCACAGGATACGAGTCCTTTTTAGCACAAATATTCTACTGTAAACAGCGCCGACGCGCAAGCGCCCCTGTTGCCGGAACGCCCTTTTAATTATGGCGAATGATCCTTTTTCACCGCAAAGGACGCCAAGATCGCAAAGGATTTTCCCTGATTCTTGGCGTCCTTTGCCCGCTTTGCGCTGAAGCGGCTTCGGTTGCCTTAAGATGGAAGTGCCCCCTTGCCGGGAAGCACTTTGAAATCCAGGCGTTCTCGATACACCGGATAACCAGCCGCATAGTATAATGGTAACATCAGTCGGCCAGGAAGGGAAATTTTGCCGCCACAGACTCGCCCTTCTGCGCAAATTCGTCTAATATAGGATAGATGCGTGTTATAGGATCGCCTCAGGTTGCCAGGTGGGGGCAGTTTGCCTGGCGGTCGTTTGCGACAAAGGGGATTTACCCATGCAAGTTTGCTCAAATTGCGGACACAAAAACCGCCCCGGCGTCATTTTTTGCGAGAATTGCGGCACCAGCCTGCTCGGTCGCGCCGCCGTCGGCACGACGAAATCGTTTGAAGAGGGTGGTGTCTCAGCAGAGACGCGGGACCAGGTGAGCACCGCCGGGACGGACATCTTTCTGCCAGGCTCGAATTTGCGCATCGAGATCGAAGGCGGGCCGGAACCGATCCTGGCGCAGCCCAAGCAGGAGTTGATCTTCGGACGGCGCGACCCGGCCACCGGGGCCATGCCGGACGTGGACCTGACTCCGTATGCGGGCTATCGCATGGGCGTCAGCCGCCGCCACGCGGCCATCCGCAGCGGCGACGACAACCGCCTGGATGTGTGGGACCTGGGCAGCAGCAACGGCACCTTTCTGAACGGCCAGCGGCTCAACGCGCATCGACCCTACCGCCTGCGCGACGGTGATCAACTGCGGCTGGGCCAGATGATCATCCGCATCTATTTCCAGCCGCCGCCTTCCGCCCTCGCCGATACCGGCGCACGTGCGGCGCTCTCGACCGCCCCCACGCCCAGCAGTGGAACGGCTATCCCCGTCGCGCCGGCTGCCGATCAGCCCGCCGCTCCCGCCGAAGACCAGCCCGCCGCTCCCGCGCCATCCCCGCCGGAGCAGGCCGCGCCGTCGGGAACGTTCTTTACGACGACGGTCTCAGAAGGCGAGGAGCACATCCAGGCAACCGGCGCAGACGCACCGGTATCTAGCGAGCCGGAGAACCACGCGCCCGGCGGCGGACAGACCATCGCCTGAGCCGCTGGCGCGGCCATGCACCGACCGACTCCGCAGAACCGCGCGGACGGGGATGCGCCCATGTCCGTGAGGTTCTGTGTTCCGTCTGTCGGGGGTGTGCGCTGCCGGGGGCGATCAGTGGTGGAAGCCGAGGATTTGGTTCACTTCCTCCGCTGCTTTGCTGGTGGCGAAGAAAGCGCGGTCGAGCCGGGCGCCTTTATCCAGCAAGACGGCGACGGATGCCTGTCCCGCCGGGTAGACCAGCATCAGGCCCTCCTCACCCTGCATCAGGATGCGGTCCAAGCGGCCCTGCGCCAGCCGGTCGAGCGTGCGCTCAGCCAGGCCAATCAGCGTGGCCGCCATGGCCGCGACCTGCGGGCTGCTGGTGGGGTTTTCGTGGGGGTTGTCCTCATCTCCCGGTGGAAACGACGCCACCAGCAGGCCATCCACGTTCACGATCACCGACGCCTTAACGCCATCGACGACCGTATGCAGTTTTTTGAGCGTGCGTTCGAGCGTTTCGCTGCGATATTCCTGGACCATACCTGCCGCTCTCTTGTCTGGAAACTCCGCATGTTACCAGTATAACCCGCCACGCAGATCATACAAGGGATAGACCGCCACGAAAGGCTAAAGCATCGGCATTTTGATCCCGTGCCGCCGCGCCGCCGCGACCGCCTCCGGGTAGCCCGCGTCGGCATGGCGCACGATTCCCATGCCCGGATCGGTGGTGAGCACCCGCTCCAGCCGCCGCGCCGCCTCCGGCGTGCCGTCGGCCACGATCACCATCCCGGCGTGCTGGCTGTAGCCGATGCCCACGCCGCCGCCGTGATGGAAGCTAACCCACGTCGCCCCGCCGACCGCGTTGATCAGGGCATTCAGGATGGCCCAATCGCTGATCGCGTCGGAACCGTCGCGCATCCCTTCCGTCTCACGGTTGGGGCTGGCGACCGACCCGGCGTCCAGGTGGTCGCGCCCGATCACGATGGGGGCAGAGACCTGCCCACTGGCGACCAGGTCGTTCAAGGCCAGACCCGCCTTCGCGCGCTCGCCGTAGCCCAGCCAGCAGATGCGCGCCGGCAGGCCCTGGAATTCCACGCGCTCCTGTGCCAGACGAATCCAGCGTTGCAGGTGCGCGTCTTCCGGGAACAGGTCCAGGATCGCCTGATCGGTGCGGTAGAGGTCCTGGGGGTCGCCGCTGAGGACCACCCAGCGGAATGGCCCTTTGCCCTCGCAAAACAGCGGGCGGATGTAGGCCGGGACGAAGCCGGGATAGTTGAAAGCGTCGGCCACGCCCGCGTCGTAGGCGCGCTGGCGCAGGTTGTTGCCGTAGTCGAAGACGATGCTGCCGCGCGCCTGCAAATCGAGCATAGCCCGGCAGTGGACCGCCATGCTCAGGCCGCTAAGCCGGGCGAACGCCTGGGGGTCGCGCGCGCGCAGGGCTTTGGCCTCGTCGAAGGTCATGCCGTGCGGGATGTAGTATTGGTAATCGTGGGCGGGAGTCTGGTCCGTCACCACGTCCGGCGTGACGCCCATCTGCACCAGGCGCGGCAGCACCTCGGCGGCGTTGCCGATCAGGCCGATAGACTTCGGCGTGCCGGCTTTGAGCGCCTCATCGACACGCACCATCGCGTCTTCCAGGTCGGTCGTCACCTCGTCCAGGTAGCGCGTCCGCAGGCGGCGTTCGGCCATAGCCGGGTCCACTTCCACGATGAGGGCCACCCCCTCGTTCATGGTGACGGCCAGCGGCTGCGCACCGCCCATCTCGCCCAGCCCGGCGGTGAGCACGAACTTGCCGCGCAGCGAGTCCCAGCCCTGCTGCCGGGCCACGCTGCCGAACGTCTCATACGTGCCCTGCAAGATGCCCTGCGTGCCGATGTAAATCCACGACCCGGCGGTCATCTGGCCGTACATGATCAGGCCGCGCCGCTCCAGGTCGTCGAAGTGTTCCTGGGTGGCCCAGTGGGGTACCAGGTTGCTGTTCGCCAGCAGGACGCGCGGCGCGTCGGGATGGCTCTTGAACACTGCCACCGGCTTGCCGCTCTGCACGAGCAGGGTTTCGTCGCCTTCCAGGTCGCGCAGCGTGCGCACGATGGCGTCAAAGGCATCCCAATTGCGGGCAGCGCGCCCCCTGCCGCCGTAGACGATCAGGTTATCGGGATCGCGGGCCACATCGGGATCGAGATTATTCATGAGCATCCGCAGGGCGGCCTCTTGCTGCCAGCCCTTGCAGGTGATTGTGGTTCCACGTGGGGCGCGGACGGTACGGGGCATGGAGTCTGATCCTTCCGAACCACTTACAGGATAGCGGACCTGTCTGAACTTGTTAAGGGGAAAGAAGGACTAGGCAGAAAAACCGCTGGGAACGCGTCCCTGCGTAAACGCAGCCGGGGCGCGAAACGTTACGTTTCCACCATCGCCCGGACCATCTCGACGCGCGCCAGCGCGCCGGGCAAAGGGCTTTGCCACAGTACTTCGACTTTCAGGCGGAATTCCGGCAGTGTCACAGAAGCGATTCGCCCCTGCTGGTCTTCGGGAATCGGCGTGTACAGCCCATCGCTGCCTAACGAGTAAGCCAACAACTGCTGCCGGTGCGGATCGACGATCCAATACTCATTTACGCCGCCGCGCTCATATTCGTGGAACTTCTCGCCCCGGTCGCGGGCCACGCTCTCCGGCGACACGATTTCGATCACCCAGTCTGCCGGGCCATCGACGTAAGTATCGGTCAGGCGGTCGGCGTGCTCGTCGAGAATGATTTGCAGGTCCGGCTCGCGCGCGGGCAGGTCCGATCTCAGACGCATCGTGGTCGGCGCGGCGCGGATCGTTGCCACCGGACGGTAATTCAAGAAAAGCTCAAGCAGGAAACTCAAAAAGCGACTGAGTTCATCGTGCCTGCGATCAATAGGTGACATACCGATCACCGTCCCATTCACCCACTCGGCATACTGCCCGGCGAACTGTTCCAGGTAAGTCTCGAAGGTGACATTGGTGGCGAGGATGGCCGCGTCGTGGATGCGTTCGATCATCGTTCGGCCTTTCTTCCTGAAGAGCAATTTCTTCCTAATTATAGTCCGGCAAAGCGGACGCCGCGTCTAGTCCCCCGGCGTGGGTTCAGCCAATGACGCCGCGCCCCGGCGCACCTGTCCCAGCGACAGGCCCAGCGCCAGCAGTCCCACCGCGCCCCACAACGCATAGAGCGGCACGACGGTGGTATGCCACACCACCGCGTAGGCGGCGGCAAGTTCCTGCGGCACGGCGGCGGCCATCAGCGCGAAGATCGACGCCGCCTCGAACGGCCCCACGTTTGCCAGCGTGAAAGGGATGATGAAGCTGAACGACGCCGCCACCACTGCCAGGGTCAGCGCGGCGCGGACCACGTCCGTCGCCGGCAGGTCGGGGAACACCAGCCCCAGCAGCCAGGCCGCGAACAGTGTACAGAACCACCCGGCGGCGGTCCACAGTGCTGCTCCCCACAGGCCGCGCCAAGTGGTCAGGGGTCGGAGTCCGTCCAACATGCGCACCAGCAGCCCGATCAGCCGGGCACGCAGATGAGCAGGCAGCAGGCCCAACAGCCGTTCTGCCCATGCCTGCACCCGCGCCGGGCGATGGGCGAACAGCAACAGCAGCGTGAACCCGCCCAGCGCGATTCCGCCCAGCGCCAGCCCGCCCGTTGCGACCGCCGGATCGACCGGCAGGACAGGCAGTACCGCCGCCAGCAGCAGCACCACGCACAGCATATCCAGGATGCGCTCGGTGACGACCGTGCTCAGCGCGGCCCAGCCGGAGACGGGCGCTTCGTCCCGCGCGACCAGATAGGCGCGCGCCAGATCGCCCACGCGGAAGGGCAACACGTTGTTGATGAGGAAGCCGATGTTGAGGATGTGAAAGGCCGAACCCAGGCCGACCCGGTCGCCCAGCAGCACGCGCCAGCGCACCGCCCGCACGGCCAGCCCTGCCGTCCAGACGGCGAAGACGGGCAACAAATAGCCCCAGCGGGCGTTTTGCAGCACCGCGCCGACGGCGGACCAGTCCAAGTCGCGCAGAGCCAGCCACAAAAAGATAGTGCTGATCAGCAGCCCCAGCAGGAGGTTGCGCCAGCGGGCAAACGACGCACGGTTCATGGGTTGTCCTAAAGCGCCGCTAAAAGACCACGCGGTGATTGTACCTGTCGCCCGGCGACATAACCAGTTGCGTTTCTATGAAGTTCGTGACTTTTATCACATATCTTCTCCGCCAACAGTGCTACAATCAACAAAGTTTGAGGGGAAACTGCCTTTTTGCCTGCGGTATTTCCCACGCCGTAGGGCTGCCTGAGCATATAACATCCGAGGAGAAGTGAGCATGTCTAACGAAACCGTTCGCATTGATGCTCTGCTGCCGCCAGAGATGGCCCAAAGGGCCGAAGCGCTGGGGGTGCGCAAGGTCACGCTAAACGCGATGGTCATGTTTGTGCTGGCCGTGTTGGCCGGCGCCTTCATTGCGCTGGGTGCGATCTTTGCAACGACCGTCCTGGCCGGGCTGGGGGGCAATGCCCAGAACAATGTGCCGGGGCTACCCTACGGCGTCCAACGCATGTTGGCTGGGCTGGTCTTCTGTCTGGGGCTGATCCTGGTCGTCGTCGGCGGGGCAGAACTCTTCACCGGCAACAACCTGATCGTCATGGCCTGGGCACGTGGCAAGGTCAGCACCGCCGCGCTACTGCGCAACTGGGTGATCGTCTACGTGGGCAACTTTGTCGGTTCGGTAGCGACGGCCTTCATCATGTATCTCTCCAAGCAGTACACTTTTGGTGGTGGGGCCATCGGCAATGCGGCCCTAAACATCGCCAACAGCAAGGTCAACCTGGAATTCATGCAGGCTATTGCCCTGGGCATCATGTGCAACGCCCTGGTGTGCCTGGCCGTCTGGTTAACCTATAGCGCGCGCAGTACGGTAGACAAGATTTTCTCCATCGTCTTCCCGATCAGTGCGTTTGTGGCGGCGGGCTTTGAGCACAGCGTTGCCAACATGTACTTCATCCCTATCGCGCTGTTCATCCGCCAGTTCGACCCGGCCTTCTACGATGCCTGGGCGGCCAACGTGACCGCTAACACGGCCAACCTCACCTGGCAGGGCTTTCTGATCAACAACCTGCTGCCCGTCACCATCGGCAACATCATCGGCGGCGCGGTGATGGTCGGCGTGGTGTACTGGTTCGTCTACCTGCGCAAGAGCGAATAACCCCGCCCTGTGCCCCCGTCTGCCCGTGTATTCAACCCCATCCCTGCCCCTTCCTGACGGTGGTGGGGTTCGTTTTTTTCGCCGGAACCTTAGGCGCCGTTTTTCCGTATAGCACAGCAACGGAACATGCACGTTTTCAACGCCAGGGACTCAAGTCCCCGGCTACGGGTGCAAAGTCCCCTGAAGTGGACTTCGCGGATTTAGCCGGGGGGAGTTCCTGGCGAGCGGTCAGGCACCGCCATTTTAAAACTTGCACGTTCCGTTACCGTATCAACGTGAGGACGAGGAGCGGGTGCGATGTTGGGTCCTTTTTCCTGTATCCAGTGTATTGTGTGGGTCATCGTGGGCGGCCTGGCCGGGACGATAGCCGGCAGACTGCTACGCGGCAAGGGGTACGGCCCAGTGGGTGACATCGTGTTGGGGCTGATCGGCGCGGCGGTGGGTGGTGGGCTGTTCCGGCTGTTGGGGATCGGGCTGCCCGGCATCATCCCGGACATCTGCGCCGACATTATAGTAGCGACCGTCGGGGCGGTGATTTTCATTGTAGTGATCCGGTTCTTCATCGACAAGAATTTCGCCCAATAGGGGGTTGTCCCCGGCGCGGTTTGCGGCGACAATCTCATCGCAAAGGGTGCAAAGATCGCAAAGGTGTTCTTTGGGCACTTTGCGCTCTTTGTGTCTTTTGCGGTTTGACGTTTGTATCGATCAGGAGGGCATGGTGGGGGACGAAAAACCGATCATCCTGTGTACCAACGACGACGGTATCGAGTCGCCGGGCTTGTGGGCCGTCGTCGATGCACTGGCGGACCTGGGAGAAATCCTGGTGGTCGCGCCGCGTTTGCAGCAGTCGGGTATGGGGCGCAGCCTGCCCGTGACCAGCGAAGGGCGCATCTACCAGCGGATGCGCGCCATCAACCACACCGACACGCTGGTGTATGCCGTCGATGGCACGCCGGCCCAGGCGGTGCAGCACGGCGTGCTGGAGTTATCCGCGCGCCTGCCGTCCCTGGTGGTGTCGGGCATCAATTACGGCGAGAACACCGGCAACGGCGTGACCATCTCCGGCACGGTAGGGGCAGCGCTAGAAGCGGCCAGCCTGGGCATCCCGGCCATTGCCGCCAGTCTGCAAATGCCGGTTGATATGCACCTGTCCTACGCCGACGTGGACTTCGCCGCCGCCGCACATTTCACGCGCCTGTTCGCCGCACGGATGTTGGAACAGCGGATGCCTGACGACGTAGACGTGCTGAAGATCGAAGTGCCGCAAGACGCCACGCCGGAGACGCCCTGGCGTGTGACGCGGCTCTCGCGCCGGCGCGTGTTCTGGCCCACCCGCCCGGAGCGCATGGCGCTGAGCGACATCGGCAAGCTGGGCTATGAGCTGCGCGCCGACCCGGAACGGGCCGAACCGAACTCAGACGTGTATGTGCTGATGCACGAGCACCTGGTGTCCGTCACGCCACTGAGCCTGGACCTGACCTCGCGCACCGACCCGTACCGTTTACAGCAGATTCTGGCCGGGGAATCGCCGTACGGGCGTTGAGCGCGCCGGGGCTTAGGCCGGGTCGGTCTCGACGATCTCATAGCGGCTGGTGATGGTCGCACGTTCGCGCAGCATGGCCGAGGCCGGGCAGTATTTGGTTTCCGACAGCTCGATGGCCCGCGCGACGGCCTTTGGATCGATGCGGCGACCCGTTACGCGGTAGACGATCTGAATCCCGGTATAGACGCGCGGATGCTCGTCGGCGCGTGTCCCTATCGCCTCAACCTCAAAGCCGGTCACGTCCTGCTGCTTTTTCTTGAGGATGCTGATCACGTCCATCGCGGTGCAGCCGGCCAGCCCCACCAGCAGCAATTCCATCGGGCGGAAGCCCTGTTCTGCCCCGCCGGACACCGCCTCGGCGTCGAGGGGGATCGTCCAGGGGCCGCTGCCCGCCCCGCCGTCAAAGGCCATGTCGCCTTTCCAGATCACTTTACCGATTTTTTCGTCTGCCATGTCTCGCTCCACAAACCTCTCAGGCCACTTTCAGGACCCGATGCGGCTTAAGCCGAAGGACGATGATGTCCAGGTCGGCCCAGGCGGCCACGTCTTTGGCGGCCTGGTCCTCGCTCTCGTAATGATAGGTCAGCCGTTTGGTCCAGATGTCGTCCGGGTCATCTTCGATGGATAGCTCGCCTTTGAGCAGATAACCGCCGCCATCGCCGGCCTCGCCGCCGATCACGACGGCCCCTTTAGGATTCTGGCGGGCATAGTGTACCTTGCGGGTGCTCTGCTCACTGATCATCACGATGTCGTCTCCGTCCAGTAGATACCATACCGGCACGGTATGGGGGTAGCCTTCAGAGTCGATTACCGACAGGCGGGCGATCAACGGTTTTTGCAAAAAGGCGCGGACTTCGTCGGTCAGCACAGCCGGACTCCTTTTTCTCGAACCAGATTGATAGATGCGCGAACAACGCGCCGGTCACATCTGCCGCGCTATCATAACACGTCAGCGGACCGTCTTGGTAACAGCGAGGAATTGGGGTATGCTCAACCGCATGGAAACGATGACGGACGAAAGCCAACTGATCGAGCGACTGAAAGCGGGCGACCAGATCGCCTACGCCGAACTGGTGGAAAAGCACGCCGGGCGCGTTTATAACCTGGCGCTGCGGCTGACGGGTGACGAGGCCGCTGCCGAAGATGTGTTACAGGAGACCTTCATCAACGCCTTCAAAGCCATCGACCGCTTCGAGGGCCGTTCCAGCCTGGGCACGTGGTTGTATCGCATCGCCAGCAACACTGCCCTGATGCATCTGCGCAAGCGTGAGCCGGTGGCTTTTTCGCTGGATGAGCCGGTCGAAACTGAGGACGGCGACCTGACGCCCCGCCAGTTCTTCGACTTCTGTTGCCTGCCAGAGAGCGACCTGCTCAGCGCAGAAGCGCGCCGCGAGATGCAGGCCGCCATCGATAGCCTGCCGGAGACGTTGCGCGTCGTGTTTGTGCTGCGCGACATCGAGGGCTTGAGCACTCAGGAGACGGCGGAGTCGCTCGGCCTGAGCATCCCTGCCGTCAAGACGCGCCTGATGCGCGCCCGCCTGGCCTTGCGCGAGCGGCTGTCGGCTTACTTCATGCACAGCGCCCTCAGCGCCGAAACCGACGGCGCGCTGAACTCCCGCGGGGGGTGAGGTAAGTCGTTGGAGGGATTCTGATGACCCTGCTTTAACTTCGTGGACACATTACAGAACAGGGGAGGCTAGAAATTGATCTCCCCGAAGGGCTGCCTGTAGGCGAAGTTCAGGTGACGATTGAATTCACCGACGTGAAGCAGCCTGCTGGTCTGCCCTGGACGGATGAAGAGATTGAGGAACTGCTGACTTTTCGCCCGGCGAGCCATATTAATAACAGGAATATAAACACCCATGCGTAAACTCTTTTGTGGGCTGATCGCGCTGCTGTTGGCGGCGCTGGCGATTCCGGTGGCGCAGGCCCAACGCCCTGACGCGCCGCCCTATGCCGTGCGCGGCCCCTACGCGGTGGGCACGCGCGAATTCGTCATCGAGGACGCCGCACGCCCCCTCTCTGTCACGGCCTGGTATCCGGCGTTGAACCCCGACGGCGCGCCGGAGACGACCGTCTATGCCTATGGCCTGTTCCGGCTGGAAGGGCGCGCCCTCCGCGACGCCGCGCCGGACGCCGAACACGGCCCTTACCCGCTGGTCGTCTTTTCACACGGGCTGGGCGGGCTGCGCTACCAGAGCCGCTTTTTCACCGAACATTTGGCCTCCTACGGCTTCGTGGTGCTGGCCGCCGATCACCCCGGCAGTGCCCTGTTCGACCTGGTGTCCGGTGGTCTGGACGCGATCATCGCCAGCTATGCAGATCGTCCGCTCGATCTGCTGCGCCAGATCGACTATGCCGCCGAGACGTTGAACGCGGCAGGCGGCGCGCTGGCGGGCGTCATCGACACGGAACGGGTGGCCGTGAGCGGGCACTCCTTCGGCGGCTATACGGCGCTGGCGGCGGGCGGCGGGCGGCTGGACTTCACCGCCCTGGCGGAATGGTGTGCAGCGCAGGGCGTCGGGCCAGACACCCCTCCTCCGATGGGCCAGGAGGTCGGTTTCGCCGAGGCAGCCTGTTTCTTGCAAGCCTACGCGGAGGACATCGCGGCGCGGCGCGGGCTGGATAGCGTGCCAGACGGCCCCTGGCCCCCCACCACCGATCCGCGCATCGGGGCAGTGGTGTTGATGGCGCCCTGGAACGGGCCGGCCTTCGGGCCGGCAGGGCTGGCCGCGCTCACGGCCCCGACGATGATCCTGGTCGGTTCGGCGGACCGGGCCACCATCCCGGAGCGCGACGCCTACCCCATCTACGCAGGGATCGGCAGCGCCGACAAGGCCCTGATCGTCTTCGAGAACGCGGGACATTACATCTTCACGGACGAGTGTCCGCCTGCCATCGTTGCCCTGGGACGGTTCGGCCAGTGTTCCGACCTGGTGTGGGACATGGACCGCGCCCATGACCTGATCAATCACCTGACGACGGCTTTTTTGCTCGCCACGCTGCGCGACGACACCGAGGCTGCCGCCGCCCTGACAGCAGGAACGGTCGAATTTACCGGCGTGCGCTATGCGACCTCCGGCAGGTTCGGTGAGTCTAACCCATAAGAAGGACGCTGATATGGGTCACGAGATCGAGTTGACGATGGCCGAACACGACTGCCACAGCCTGCTGGCGAGCCTGTCTGCGTATGTGGATGGGGAACTGGACGAGGCGATCTGCCGGGAGATCGAGGCGCACATGGCGATCTGCGAGAACTGCCGGATCGTAGTCGATACGCTGCAAAAGACCATCCGACTCTATCGCACGGCCCCCGATCCCGAACTGCCGGAGATGGTGCGTGCGCGCCTGTATACCACGCTCAGACTGGACAATTTTTTGCCCCGCAAGTAGGGGCGACATAGCCGTCGCCCCATGCGCTGAACTCAAGGTTTTGCTGCCCTCGCCGACGGCTTTAGCCGTCGGCGAGATTGTTACAAAGCGCACTAAAGGCGCTCTAAAAGTCGGGTCAATCGCCTCGTATTAGCCTCTTTAGTGGGCTTCTGCGCCTGGGCGTCTGCTGAAGCGGTCGGCGACGTAAGCCCGCAGGAGCGCTGCATGTGTCGCCCTTACCACGTCGCGCCATTGACGGATTGTAACCTCCGCGTAATCGGTTCGTAACCCGCCTGTTCGATGGTGTAATCAGACGGTCATCGACCGAAAGGTGGATACGCCCCCTCTTGCGGGTGCGCCGGAACATGGCTGCATCGCCGATGTCAAGAACGGGCGACCGATTGGCAAAAACATTCCTTCCTCCTCGTGTGCGGGGAGCGCTCTGGCACGGCGCTCCCCACCCGTTTCCGGCCAGCGGCAGCCCACGCCCGATGCGCCGACAATCCTCCCTGTGCAGGCGGGCAGCTTGGCGGCGGGGCGACCTGCGTGGTCCGTCGGGTTTTCGGGTATCATCAGGTAGGAAGCACTCCGGTTGGGGGATAGCGGGATGAACCAGACTCCACATATTCTCGTGATCGAGGATGATCCGGCGGTGGCGCGCAGCCTGCAAGACGGCCTGCAACGCGACGGCTATCAGGTCAGTTGGAAAAGCTCCGGCGCGGAGGGTGTGCAGTACACCCGCGACCACAGCCCCCACCTGATCATTCTGGACGTGCGCCTGCCGGACGGCTCCGGCTTTGACTACTGCCGCCAGATGCGCCAGTTAGGGTTGCGCCAGCCGGTGCTGATGCTGACCGTGCGCCGTGACGAGATGGACAAGGTCCTGGGCCTGGAAATGGGCGCAGACGACTACATGACCAAGCCCTACAGCCTGCGGGAACTGCTCTCGCGTGTGCGCGCCCTGCTGCGGCGGGCCTACGGCGAGCTTTCGCTGGCGGACGCGGAATACATGTACGTCGGCGACCTGGTGATCGACCGCAGCCGGGGGCAGGTGCGGCGTGGCAACCAGCTGCTCAACCTGACGCCCATCGAATTCCGCCTGCTCACCTATCTGGCCCGCCACCAGGGGCAGGCGCTCAGCCGTTCGCAGATTCTCGACGCCGTGTGGGGGTATGACGCCGACGTGGAGAACGAGCGCATTGTCAACGTGCACGTGCGCCGCCTGCGTGAAAAGGTCGAACTGAACCCCAGCGAGCCATCGCTCATCCTCACCGTGCCGGGCATCGGCTACCGATTGGTGGGGTAAATTCAGTTTTGAGTTTAGCGTGCTGAGTTTTGAGTCAGGCAGCCATGTTACAACTCCATCTACGCAACTCGATCCGGTGGAAACTGCCGTTCAGTTATGCGGCCATCGCCCTGATCGCCGCGCTGGCGTCGGGTGTGGCGTTGTTGACCATGCTGCAAAGCTACTACGCGCAGCGCGAGTCGGATTACCTGCGCGGTAACACCGGCACGATCACCTCGGTCGTGCGCCAGATGATCGTCAATGATATGCCGCTGGCGGCCATCCAGGCGCACGTGGAGACGTATTCCTTCCTGGCGCAGGTGCGCGTGCGGCTGATCAGCCCGGCGGGCGAAGTGCTGGCCGATTCCGGGGTGCCGCTGGAGCGCAGCCTGTTGTCCATTTCGGCCATGCCGCCGGATGCGGACAGCGCGGCGGCGGTCGCCGCCCCGTCCGACAACGTCCTGCTGACCGACAGTCTGGAGGACATGGATGCCGTCATCCTGCCGGAGAACTACGCCCGGCTGCCCGGCTTCGCCGATGGCATCGAAATCCCTATTGAGATTCCGCCCAGCGAACGTGCCTATTACACGCCCGTGATCACGCTAAACTTCCTGCGTGTGGGCGGCGCGGCGGACTCCGGCGGTCAGTCCCCGGCAGGCGATTCCCAGGCCGAGGACAGCTTCGTAACGGTGCTGCCCGCCACCAGCACGCTTTACGGCTTCGACCTGAGCGCCGATACCGACCGCGCCGGCGTGCGGTCGGATCAGCATTACACCGAGGCCGTTCTCGATGATGGCGGGGAGACGGTCGGCTACATTGAGCTGTCCGACGGCCCGGCCTACGGGCGGCAGATCGTGGAGCGTGTGGCGAGCGGCTGGGTGATCTCCGGCGCACTGGCGGTGCTGCTGGGCGCGGCGGTCGGCTGGACGATGAGCCGGCGCCTCAGCGCGCCGCTGCTGGCGCTCACCGCCGCAACCCGGCAGATGGCGGCGGGCCATCTTTCGGCGCGCGCTGATGTCGTCGGCACGGATGAACTGGGCCTGCTGGCGAGTTCCTTCAACCACATGGCCGGGCAGGTGGAGACGACCGTGCTGGCGCTGCGGCGTTTCGTGGCAGATGCCGCGCACGAACTGCACACGCCGCTCACGGCGCTGCGCACCAACATCGAACTGGCGCTGGACGAGGCCGAGGAGGGCGTGCGCCACGCTTACCTGGAACGCGCCCAGAGCCAGTTGCTGCGGCTGGAGAACGTGACCGACTCGCTGTTGGATCTGTCGCGCATTGAGGCGGGGGAAAGGGACGAAAACCATCACCCAGTGGCGTTGAATGCACTGGTGCAGGAGGTGAGCGAGCTGTACGCCTCGCGTTCCGAGCAGGCCGAACTGAGCTTTACCCTCGACCTGCCGGATCGTCCCGTCACCGTGCAGGGCAACCTGGGGCAACTCCGGCGCGCGCTGAGCAATTTGTTGGATAATGCCGTCAAGTTCACGCCCGGCGGCGAGAGCATCTGTGTGGACCTGCACGAGCAGGACGGCTGGGTCGAAATCCACGTCGCCGACCGGGGTATCGGCATACCACCGGACGAGTTGCCCCTGGTGTTCAACCGCTTTCACCGCTGCCGCAACGTCGCCACCTATCCCGGCAGCGGGTTGGGGCTGGCGATTGTCAAGAGCATCGTGGAAGCGCATGGCGGGCAGATCGGCGTGGAAAACACCCAGCCGGGGACGCGCTTCACCCTGCGCCTGCCCACACTTCCTCAGGCAGGCGCGTCGAACGCGCGCGCTGCGAAGTTCTGAGTTTGGGGTTCCGGGTTTGTGCCCAGCATTCCAGGATGGTCGCCCGGAAACTGTGAACTCAAAACTTTGCACTTCCTATTCCAGCCCGGCAGCGGCGAGGGCCTGGTTCACCTTGTCTGAAGCAGGATCGATGTCGTACAGAATGGTGTAAGGCAGGTTGTGCTCGGCCACATAGCGCGGGAGTTCGCGCACCACGCGCTCGATGAGCGGCACTTCCAGTCGGTTCAACCGCACGCCCGCCGACTCCAGCACCGTGCGCAAGGGGGCGGGGTCCTGGCCGTGCAACGCCGCCGTGAAGAGGATGCCGGGGCCGACCATGTCGCTGTGCGGCGTGTCGGAGGGCAGGTAGTTTTCTGCCAGGTAGGCAAAGTGGTGCTCGCCGCCCTCCTCCGGGCGGGAATGGCCCAACTGGTTGCACAACTGCGCCTGAAGGCTGAGGAAATCCAGCAGCAGCCGCAGCGACTCGACCTCGCCGCGCCCCACACCCTCGGCGATACGGAAGCCCTGCTGGGCGATGGCCGCCGCGATGCCTGCTGCCCAGGGCACGAAGCGCTGGGCCGGGGAGTTGCGGCTGCGCTCGGCGGCGTAACGCCAGTCGAGCAGGCCGGTGACAATGCTCATCACGTCCACCAGGCCGCCGCCGCGCAGGTGAGGTGGGGCCGCCCGAATCACGTCCCAGTCGATGATACACTCGCGGGCCGCGCCGGTTTCTTCGTCCTTCACACAGCCGCCTTCGCGCACGCGCGCTACCCAGGTGAACATCACATCGCCGGGGATGGCGGTGGGGATGAGGACGACCGGCTTTTCGTTCCACCAGCCGACAAACTTGGCTGCGTCCATCGCGCGCCCGCCGCCCACGCCGTAGACGACCTCAACCTGCTTGGGCAGGCCACGCGCCAGCTTTTCCAGGTAGTCGCGTGTGACGCGGGGCGGCTCGGCCTGGATCACGACGGGCAGGTTCAGGCTGCTGCTGACACTGGCCCAGGCGGCTTTGCTGGTCAGGAGGGCCGTCGGACGTGACTCGTTAACCGTAGCTAACTCGCGGAAGGTAACGCGGGGCAAAGGCCAGACGGTATTCATCAGGGACCATCTCCAGCAAATGAGACCGGCGAAGGCAGCCCATAGGAGCAGGGCGCGGGGCAGCGCGAGGATAAGTGTAATACGGTTTGTGGTTTCCGCCAATGTTTGTGGGTATTTGCTTGTCCTGAGCCTGACCGTGCGGGTCAGCCGCGCGGCAGGCGGGCGCACGGCATCCGTCAGGCGGAGGGCGTCCGCGCACCGTACGCTAAGAGGAAGGCGTACTCCTTCTTCGCTCAGACCAACTTAAAACTCTGCATTTTGAACCCCGCCCTGCGCTATAGCACATCGAGCGGATCGACATCCAAGTGCCAGCCCTTCGGCAGGTCCAGACCGCGAAAGGGCGCGGCGGGGTCGGCGGAACGGACCAGCACGTGCCAGCGGTACAGGCCTTCTAGCTTGCCGAAGAAGCATGGCGCAGGGCCGATCAATTCTGTGCCGTCCAGCTTCAACTCCGCGATGCGCGCGCGGAGCATCCCGGCGGCGCGTTCGGCGTCTTTCTGCGCCTGCGGCGCGCTGGCGTTGTAGATGACCAGCCGGGCGAAGCGGCGGAACGGCGGATAGCCCAGGTCGCGGCGGGCCTTGATCTCGCGGGCGTAAAAGCCTGCCGTGTCGTGCCGGGCTGCTGCCTGAATAGCCGGGTGATCCGGCTGATAGGTCTGAATGATGCCGCGTCCCGGCTGGTCGGCGCGGCCCGCGCGCCCCACCACCTGCGTCAGCAGTTGAAAGGTCCGCTCGGCGGCGCGGAAGTCCGGCAGCGCGATTCCCACGTCGGCGTTGAGCACACCCACCAGCGTCACGCCGGGCAGGTCGATGCCTTTCGCCACCATCTGCGTGCCGATCAGCACGTCGGCGTCGCGGTTGGCGAAGCGTGTCAGGATGACCTCGTGGGCGCGGTGGCCCGCTGCCGTATCGCGGTCCCAGCGGATCGAGCGCGCCTGGGGAAACAGGTCGCCGAGCGCCTGCTGCACCGTCTCGGTCCCTGCGCCGAAGTGCTTGATGCGCCTGCCCCGGCAGGACGGGCAGACGTGCGGCGGCTGGGCGCGGAAGCCGCAGTGATGGCAGCGCATGGTGTCCCCTTCCTGGTGATAGGTCAGGGGCATGTCGCACTGGGGGCACTTCGCTACGTAGCCGCAGTCGCGGCAGAAGACATAGCTGGCCGTGCCGCGTCGGTTGAGGAACAGGATCGCCTGTTCCCCGCGCGCGAGGGTCTGATCTAGGGCGGCCTGCAATGCCCGGCTGAACATGCTGGTGTTGCCCTGCTTGAGTTCGGCGCGCATGTCCACGATCTGCACGGGCGGCAGGGCGGCTTTGGTCTCGCCGCCGCGCTCCGGGTGATAGCGCCCGCCGGGGTCAAACACGGCGCGATGGCCCGCCACGCGCGCCGGCAGGTCGATGCGTTGCATCAGGCCGCGCCCGGCGGCATAGACGCTCTCGACCGACGGCGTGGCGCTGCCTAAAATGACCACGCCCCGGCTGCGGCGGGTCAGTTCGATGGCCGTCTCACGGGCGTGGTAGCAGGGCAGGTTGTGCGGCGGGGACTGCTTGTAGCTGTGATCGTGCTCCTCATCCAGCACCACCAGCCCCAGGTCTGGCAGCGGCGTAAAGAGGGCCGAGCGCGTCCCGACGATCACGCGCAGCTCGCCCGACCGCGCCCGCCGCCAGGCGTCGAACCGTTCGCCCGGCGCAAGCTCGCCGTGCACCACCGTCACCTGGCCGGGGAAACGCGCCGCGAAGCGGGCCACCGTCTGCGGCGTGAGGGCGATCTCCGGCACCAGGACAATTGCGCCGCGCCCGTGCGCCAGGGTGTGCTCCACCGCGCGCAGGTAGATTTCGGTTTTGCCCGATCCGGTGACGCCTTGCAGCAAAAAGACGTGCGGTGCGTCCGGCGCGGGCGACAGCCCTTCCCAGTGCAGCGCGTCCATGTGCTCACGCAGGCGCTCCCAGGCGGCCTGCTGGTCGCGCGTGAAGGGCGGCGCGACGGTGGGGGCGAAGTCCCGCCCGGCCAGTGGATCGCGCCAGGCATCCTCCTCGCCCAGCAGGATCAAGCCTTCTTCTGCCAACTCTTGTAGCAGTTTCATCGGCGCGCCGGTCTGGGCATCAATCCAGTTGACCGCTACCGCCGCCTCTTCGCGCGCCAACAGACGCAACACACTCAAGGCCTGATGGCCTTCGCGCAGGTCCAGCAGCCGGGCCGCGAGCGCGGCGGAGTCGATGCGCCCGTCTGGCGTGCGGTAGCGCGCGGCCAGTTCGACCGTCGCGGACTGCTCGCCGGATCGGACGAGATGCTGCTTCGCCAGCGCCCCGGCGACGGAAGAGGAAATCTCCCCGGCGGGGAGCGCGCCGCCCGCCGCGACCAGGGCGGTCAGGGCGGCTTTCTGCGCGGCGGCGCGGTCAAATTCGCCCGCTTGCAGCCGGAGGTTCATCTGATCGGTGGGGACGGTCAGTTCCAGCCAGCGGGATTTGGGCGTGAGCGTCACATCGCCCGCGTCGGCCAGGGCGCGCACGACCTGCTCCCCGCAGCCCGCCGCCAGGCAGCACGCCGCAACGGTCAGGCGCGCGTCCGGCGCGGCGCGCAGCACTTCGAGCACGCCGGCGCGGCGGCTCTCGCGGCCCAGCAACGGCGCGACCGCGTCTACCTGCTCGACGGGGATCGCCAGCCGGGCCGTGCGGACCTTGTGCGGTTGTACGGCAGGCGGGGAAAGCACGGCTTCTCGCCGGATACGCCCCTGTCGAACCAGCACGTCGGCGGCGCGCTCCCAGGCCTTGCCGCGCATGGCCGCCGCCACCTGCCGCCCGCGCAGCGGCCCGCGTCGAGCCAGCAGGCTGAGCAGTTGGGCAACGGTAGGATCAAGGTTGTCCTCTGTCCCCTCTGCCGGAACCTCACCCTTCGTTTCCCGCTCCGCTTGCGGAGCGGGGGAGTCAACATCCAATCCCCCTTCTCCGCCTGAGGAAAGGGGATGAGCAGGGATCAGGCTCAGGCGCACATCGGAACGGCCCGCGATCCCCGGCGGCAGAAACAGCCACAGGCACGATCCCAGCGGGGCCAGCGTCTCCCGGCTCAGCCAGCGCGCCGTGTCGATGTGCGGCTGGTCCATCACCGGCATGGGATCGAGCAGTTCCAGCACCGGCTTGGTTTCGAGGACGGGCGTCTGATCGCTCAGTGTCAGAACGACGCCGGGCTGTTCTGCCGTGCCGAAGGACACCCGCACCAGATGGCCGGGTTGCAGCCGCCCGGCCAGTTCCGGCGGGATGTGATAATGGAAGGTCATGCTCACGGGCACGTTGACGGCAACTTCGGCGTACTGCATCGGCGTCCCCAACAGCATCTGCGCGACCAGCGTCCGGGCGGCGAAGCGAACAGGCGGTCGGCGGTTACAAAACCGAAACTTGACGGATAAGAACAAATGTTCTAAACTGGATTATAGTGCCTTCTTTGTTTTTGGGAGAACTCCATGCAGACTCCGGGCCTTAACCACGTTATCCTGACCGTTTCCGATCTAGAGCGGTCGCGCGCCTTTTACGGCGACCTGTTGGGCTTCGAGATCAACTATATGCCCGAATATCACATTTTCAATTTCGTCTGCGGCGGCGTGGGCTTTTGGTTCATGACGCACCAGGAAACCCCGCCGGGGGATCGCTTCAGCGAATTTCGCGTCGGGCTGGATCACCTGTCCTTCACCGCGCCGAGCCGCAAGGCCTTGCAGGCCCTGGCCGACAAGCTGATCGCCGCCGGGGTAAATACCAAAGGCGTGGAGACGTTCGCCCCGTCCGGCAACCTGTACATGGCCTTCCGCGACCCCGATAACATCCAGCTTGAATACTGGCTGGAGTGAGCTGACACTCTGGTTGTGATCGTTTGGGCAGCGTCGGCATGTTCTACAGGGCCGACGCTACCGTTTATTCCCCTTCCAGCGGCACGCGCAGGAGAATGCCTGCATCGCCACCGACCACGACGTTATCGACCATGATCTCCCAGGTGAAGTCGCGCTCGCTGAGGGCAGGCATGATGCTGCACAGGTTTTCCCGGTCGATGTCGCCGAAGCCGATGGTGATGTGCGGCATCCAGCGCGCCGGGCCGTAGTAATCGGCCACGCCGCTTCCTGCCCCCGTAGCGGCGACCGTGTCCCAAAGCGCCCGGTGAAAGCGGTCCAGCGCCGGGCCGCGCACGACCGGGATATACAGCACCGGACGCGCGCCGGTGAACACGCCCAGGCCGGTCGTCCAGACGGAAAAGGGCGCGGTGCTGCCGGCCAGTCGCCGCAAGAGGGGTTCGAGCAGCGCCAGATCATAACTTTCGGCGATCTGGTACGAGAAGTGTGCAAAGGGCGTCTGATAGATACCCCGCACGCCAAACCCACTCTTGAGTTCGGCCCACAAGTCTTGAACCAACCGCTCGTGATCCGCATCCAGCAGCGAAGCCAGGCCGTACATGGCGCTTCCCACCTTCCCGGTGAAGCCAGCCCTCGTCTGGCGCAAGGGTAACAGAAATCCGCCCGGTGCGCGACCCCTCCGGCCCCAGGCATTTGTGTTCAATGAATTTTTTTCGTGAGTTTTTTACGTTACGTTTACACATCGACTTAAGTGTTGTATGATGCAAGTGTGCCTGATGTCTGCAAAGGAGCACTTTCTATGCCCGGAATCTGTACAGTCGCCATACGCGGTATCGTTGAAAACCCCGCCGTCACCGAAATCAACATCCGTTCCGGGCCGAACACGGGTTACGCGCTGCTGTTCAAAGCGCCCGTCGGTCTGGCGGGCCTGCCTGTGCTGGAGGTTCGCCCCGACGAACAGGGGCAGACCCCCAAAGATAAACCCAAAATCTATCAGTGGTTCAAGCTGCGCTTTCCCAATGGACAGGAGGGGTGGGGACGCGACGATCTGCTGGACCTGGAACCGGGCGACTGGGCAGCCTTCGGCTATGGGATGGTCGCGGTCAAGACCCAGGCTTATGCCCTGACGCGCTCGACCGCGCCCGTGTCTGCCGCGTCTGAAGCGATGGCCCCGGCGGCGCGTGCGCCTGAGCCGGTCGCCCCGGCGGCCCCAACAAGCGCCATGCCCGGCGCTTCTGCCGTCGTGATCATGCGGGACGGCGGGCGTGTGCGCTCCGGGCCGGGCACGAACTTCGCCGAGATCACCCGCCTGGACTTCGGCAAGACGGTGAATGTAGTGGACCTCAAGCAAGAAGCGGGCGGGCCGTTCCGCTGGGCGCACGTCAGCGCGGCGGACGTGGACGGCTGGATGCGCGAGGACCTGCTACACTTCCAGGGGGACGACTGCGCGCGGTTGGGCCTCAAGATGGACCTCTACCCTGCCCCGATGGCCCTGCCGAATTACTGGTGGGTGCGCGGCTTCGTCGGGCCGCAGCCGCAGCATCCCGGCTGGGACCTGGGCGCGAACAACGGCGAGCCGGTGCTGTGTGGGCCGAACGGTGCGACGGTGCTCAAGGTCTTCATCGCCAGCAAGCCCACCCCCGATAAGCCGAGCGTGATCCATCATGGCCTCAAGATCGGCGACCCATCCATTTTCAGCGATCCGGGCTGGGGCTACGGCTACGGCCACTACGTCATCGTGCGCTACACCAATGACCAGCTACCCATCTCAACGCGCGAATATCTCAAGAGCAAGGGGCTGGCCGGCGCGGCGATCTTCGTGATGTACGCGCACCTGAGCGCGATCACGGTGTCGGCGGGGCAAACGCTGGCCGGCGGCGCGCCGATCGGCGCGTGCGGCACGACCGGCAATTCCGAAGCGCCACACGTGCACCTGGAAATCCGCGCCTGCGCCAACCCCAACGAGACGGAATGGTCGCGCATGTTGAACGGGCTGATGGACCCCGGCGTGCTGTTTATGCGGTAACCGGGTCTACCAACACGGTAAGGGCGCGCCACGGCGTGCCCCTACCACCGATCTATACCGACACCTCGTAGGGGCGGCGCATGCGTCGCCCCTACTACCGGGTCGATTGCAGACCTGGGGTGGACGTTACGCCCTGGCCAGAATGTGCGTGACCACCGTCGCGCCGGTGCCGCCGATGTTCTGCGTCATGCCGATGGCGGCGTCCTTGACCTGATTGGCTCCCGCCTGGCCGCGCAACTGCGTCGCCAGGTCCACGATCTCGTAGACGCCCGTCGCGCCGACCGGATGGCCGCGCGCCTTCAATCCGCCCATCGTGGCAATCGGGATGCGTCCGGTAAGCGTGATCTCGCCCTCCTGCGCCAGGCGTGTGCCCTGGCCGCGTTCGGCAAACCCCGCCGCCTCCAGGCTTAGCGCCGCCATGATTGTGAAAGCATCGTGTACCTCGAACAGGTCGATGTCGGCAGGCGACAGACCGGCCTGATCATACGCCTTCTGCGCGCTGCGACGGGCCGCTTCCAGGCCGAGCAGTTCATGGCGGCTGGCAAGGTCGAGCGAGTCGATGGCGCTGGCACTCGCCAGCACCCGGACCGGTGTGTTGACCGAGAGATCGTGGGCCATCTCCAACGGGCACAGGATGACCGCCGCCGCGCCGTCGCAGATGGGCGAACTGTCGTACAGGTTGATGGGCGGGGAAATCATGGCCGCCTTGAGATAGGTTTCCGGCGTGATGGCCTTGCGGAACATGGCGTTGGGGTTGTTGACGGCGTTCTGATGCGCATTGACACTGAAGCCCGCGAACGCCTCGTGCGGGACGTTGTACTCGTACATGTAACGCTGCATCACCAGGGCGTTGAGCGCCACGAACGTGACGCCGTTTGCGACCTCATAGTCGGCGTCGGCGGCGGTCGCCAGCCCGGAGACGACCTGTTCGCTGGTGGCGTCGGTCATCTTTTCCACACCGCACACAGCCGCCACGTCGATCATGCCGCTCGCCACCGCACGCACGCCCGCCTGGAACGCCGCGCCACCGGACGCGCAGGCCGCCTCGACCGTTGCGGCCTCGATGCCGCGCCAACCGGCGTGGTCTGCGATCAGCGCGCCCAGGTGAGCCTGATCGCTGAGGCGCGTGGCCAGCATATTGCCCACGAACAGCGCGTCGGGCCGCTCGATGCCGGCGTCGTCTACCGCCGCCTTGAGCGCCGCATAGGCCAGCTGGCGCAGGCTGAGGTCCCAATGCTCGCTGATGGCCGTCTGGCCAATTCCGATAATGCACACCTCACGCATGGGGGTTTGTGCTCCTTGTTGGAAAAATCTATCTTGGGGACAACGGCGCAGCGTGCCGCGTCCCTGCAACATCGTTATGCCTGACGACTATACCACCGCCCGACTCTCAGAAGCTACCAGACTTCGTGGCCGGGTTCGCCGGACTTGAAAATGAGGGGCTACCGAACGCTGATGAAGGTAGGTCTTCAACCCGTCGGCCAGGCACGCCGCTCAGCGGCATAGGCGCAGGGGAAAATAAAAACCTCTCCTTTGGGGAGAGGTCGTTCGGGGCCGTTTACGCCGCTGCCAGCACCGAGGTGTGCACGTCGAACACCGGTGGGTTTTCGAGGTGCTTTTTGACCGCACACAGTTCGGCAGAACGCACCACCGCCTCTTTGTACCGTTCCGGGAAATCCGGCGGAAGCTGGATGTCCAGTTCCACACGGTCTACCATGTGCGTCAACGGGTTGAAGTCCATCCGCTGTACGATGCGCATCCCTTCTGTGGGCAGGCCGCGCTGACGGCAAAAGCTCAGCACATAAATTCCCGCGCAGGTGCCCAACGAAGCCAGGAACAATCCGAACGGGGCCGGGGCTGACCCATCCTGGTTGGTCGTGATCCTCATGCCGTCCGCCGTGATCGCATCTACACGCGCTCCGCCGGGGAAAACGATTTCCATCTCCATGTGTGTCACCTGTTCTTGTGGCTCAAACGCTGCTTTTCTACTGCCTTAGATGCGCACAACTGGGGGAAGTTTCACCCCTGCACGTTGCAGCCCCGGCGTCGTGGGATGCGCAGTGTTGTTGTCGGCCTGGGTGCTCTCTATCGCGTTGACGCCCGCGACCGCTCCGGCCAGGCCGGTTACTTCACATCCTGCCAGGCGGTGTGCACCTCGGAACAGCCCTCGCGCAGGGCGCGCAGCAGCGCGTCCTGATCCACCGGCAGGCTGTACACACGCACACCGACCGCGTGATAAATCGCGTTGCAGATGGCCGGCGCCGTGTTGATCGAGGGGATTTCGCCCACGCCCTTCGCGCCGTAAGGCCCTTCGCTGGCGCGATGCTCCACCAGATAGGACGTGATCGCCGGCGCGTGCCGGATGGACGGCATCTTGTAGCGGGCCAGCAGCGTGCTCCAGGGCACGCCCTGCTCGACGATGTAGCTCTCGGTCAGGCAGTAGCCCAGGGCCATGACGATCCCGCCCTCGATCTGGCCCTGCACCAGCAGCGGGTTGATCGCCCGCCCGATGTCGGTGGCCGAAATGATCCGGTGCACCTGCACGCTACCCGTCTTCAGGTCTACCGAGACGAGTGCCGCCTGGGTCGCATAAGAGAAGGCGAAGTGCATGTCGCCGCCCTCGCCCAGCGGCTGCGTCTTAGGCCCCCAGTATTCCTGCAAGATGCGCGTTTCCAGCCCCTGGCGTTTTGCCAGCCGCACCGCGTCGGTGAAGGTGACGGTTTCACCGTCGTAGCGCACCAGCCCTTCCTCGAAGCGCAGGCGCTCCGGGGGACAGTCCAGTTCTTCTGCCACCACGCGGCTGAGGGCCTCCCGCAGCGCTGCCGCTGCCAGCCGGACCGCGTTCCCGCTCATGAAGGTCTGGCGGCTGGCGGTGGTCGGGCCGCCGTTGGGCGTCCGATCGGTATCGGAGAGCAGTACACGCACCCGCGCGTAAGGCAGGCCCAGTTCTTCCGCCGCGCACTGCGCCAACACCGCCGTCAGGCCCTGCCCCATGTCTGCCGAGGAGGTGCGCACCTCCACCGTGCCGTCTGCAAAGGCTTCGACCTCGGCGTCGGCCCGGTCCGGTGCGCCGCCGCCCAGCCCGGTGTTCTTGTAGGCGCAAGCAACCCCCCAGCCATAGGCCACGTCACCGTCGCGCCAGCCCCAACGGAAGCCTTCGCCTTCCGTTCCTCTCTCGCCTGGGGGGAGGGGGTAGAGTGAGGACTGTGTTCGACGCATGTCCTGATCGACTTTCTGGATCGTCTCGATCAGCCCGACGCTCTCGCGCAAGACCTGGCCCGTCGCGGTGGTCACACCGACGCGCTGCGCGTTCTTCAGCCGGAACTCCACCGGGTCCATGCCCAGCGCCTCCGCCACGAGGTCCATATTCTGCTCGACGGCGAAGGCGCTCTGGGTTACGCCGAACCCCCGGAAGGCCCCCGCCGGCGGGTTGTTGGTGTACATCACGTAGCAGTCGATTCTGGCGTTCGGTACGTCGTAAGGCCCGGTGGCGTGGGTGGTCGCGCGGGTCATCACCTTGTCGGAAAGGCTGGCATATGCCCCGCCGTCGCCGTAGAGTTCGGCCTCCACCGCCGTCAGCGTGCCGTCGCGCCTGGCCCCGGTCTTGATGCGGATCACCGTCGCGTGGCGCTTGGGATGGAACAGCAGCGATTCCTGGCGGGTATAGAGCATCTTGACCGGGCGGCCCGTGACCTGCGCCAGCAGCGCGGCGTGAATCTGCCCGGCGATGTCCTCTTTGCCGCCGAAGCCGCCGCCGATCAGCGTGCCGCGCACGCGCACCGACTCTTCCGGCAGGCCCAGCGCCCGCGCGATCTGACTGCGGTCCTGGTAGGGAATCTGCGAACCGACGTAGACGGTCAGCTTGTCGTGTTCGGCGTCGTACCCGGCAGGCACGCCGATGCTGCACTCCGGTTCGAGGAAGGCGTGCTCGGTCGTGGGCGTGTGGTAGGTCCGTTCGACGATCACGTCGGCCTCGGCAAAGCCGCGCGCCACGTCGCCGTGCCGGACCCGGATGTGCTTGAGCAGGTTGCCGTCGGCGCGCCCTTCGTGCACCAGCGGCGCGTCCGGTTGGCGGGCCTCGACCGGCCCGGTTACGACCGGCAACGGCTCGTACTGCACGTCGATCTGGTCCAGCGCGGCGGCGGCGATCTCCGGCGTGTCGGCGGCGACAATCGCCACCGCATCGCCCATGTAGCGTACCTTGTCGCCGCACAGCACCGGCCAGTCCAGGTGCACCAGGCCGTGAATGTTTTCGCCGGGCACATCGGCAGCGGTCAGGACGGCGCGCACACCGGGCAAAGCCTTCGCCCGGCGCGTGTCGATGCTCAGGATGTGGGCGTGCGGGTGCGCAGCGCGCAGCGTGCGCGCGTGGAGCATCCCGGTAAAGGCGTAATCGTCGGTGTATTTGGCCCGCCCGGTGACGCGCGCCACCACATCCTGGACCTTCTCGCTGCGGCTGATATGCTGCATCGGCTCCGCAACGGCCGGCTCGGCAGGTGGCAGCGGAGGCAGGCCACGCCGCACCCGCGCTGCCGACTGAATGGCGCGGATCACGCTGGCATAGCCGGTGCAGCGGCAATAGGTATCCTTGAGCGCAACTTTGATGGCGTGCTCATCGGGATCGGGATTTTCCTCCAGCAGGGCGGCGGCAGTCATGATCAGCCCCGGCGTACAGAAGCCGCACTGCACTGCGCCATGATCGATGAACGCCTGCTGGAGCGCGTGCAGGTGTTCGCCCTGCTCATCAACTTGTGCCAGTCCTTCGATGGTGACAACGTGCGCCCCGTCCGCCTTGAAAGCCGGGTAGATGCACGAAAGGGTCGGCACGCCGTTCACATGCACGGTGCAGGCGCCGCACTCGGCCTCGGCACAACCGATCTTGGTGCCTGTGAGGCCCAGGTCATAGCGCAAGACTTCGGCCAGCGTGCGCGCTGCGGGCACGTCCAGGGTGTGTTCGACGCCGTTTACCGTCAGATGCAATTGGGTCATGGTGTTGCCTCGCTTGCTGCGATGTGTTCGCGGTCATGCCCGCCCGTATCCGGGCATACCGCCTGTAGGGGCAAAACTTCGCCCCTAAGCTGGAATGAAGACCTACCTCAAACGCTCTGCCGCCGCCACAGGTCCTTGAGCCGCCGAACCCAGGCGAAAGCCGCGTCCTGTGCTGCGCGCTGCGCGGGGGTCGCGTAGGCGTGCTCCCGGCGGAACATGCCCGCTTCCTGCACGAAGGCCAGGTCCGCCTGGACCATCGCGCCGTCCAAAAGGCGATAGCGCGTCTCTAAAATATCATACACCACAAAACCGCCGGCGCGCATCCAGGCGATCACGTCGGCGATCTGCGGCCCGCCCTGGAAAACCTCGAACAGCGACGTCTCCAGCACCACGACCTCGGTCTCCCTCAAGACCTGCGCCGCCCCTGCCAGCACATCCAGCTCCGCGCCCTGCACGTCGATCTTAAGCAGATACGGCCCCCGCAGGCCTTGTTCCGCACAAGCCTCGTCCAGCGTGATCGCCGGGATGGTACGCGGCACGCCGTTGACGCCCGACTCCTCATCTTCCAGATACAGTGATGAGCCGAGCAGGTCCGGGTGCACGTGAATGGTGATCTCACCCGGTCTGGCGGCAGCGGCAGCGATGAGGTAGCGCGCGTCCTTCAGCCTGCTCACCACCTTTTCTAGGGCCGGGCGGTGCTCCTCCAGCGGTTCGATCAGCAGGAAGCTGGCCGTCGGGAAGGCGTGATACAGGTCGAAGGTGCCCGTTGCCGCGCCCACGTCGATCACCGTGCGTGGCGCGAAGCCCAGCTTCTTGATATGCTCCAATGCCCCTGCCAGCGAGCGGCGGTGGGTGAATTCCAGACCGGCTTTCGCCAGCACCAGCCTGCCGAATGTCTTGGTAGTCTGCAAGAGATTGACCATGCTCTCCTCATTCGCTGGCGACAGAACACATTCCGCTGCCGCAAGTATGCCTGAAGTCTCCGGCTGCGGGTGTAAAGTCCGCTGAAGCGGACGCTCTCATCTTTGAAGACCCCTTCGCACGTCTGGCCACATCAGTCCACTTGAGTGGACTTTACATGTGTAGCCAGGGAATTCATTCCCTGGCGGGCTAGAGTCTGGGCAGCCGCCGCGCAACCGGCAGCAGCGGCGGGAAAGGCGCGTGCGGCTCGGCCTGATACCAGTACGCCGTCGAGGAATAGTCGTTCGTGAGCTTGTTGGCATGGCCGTGTTCGATGGTCACGCGGATGCTCTTTTCAAAGTAGATCGGGTCCTCGATGTGGTAGCGGTAGAGCGTGTTCTTGCCGCGCCACTTCCAGTCCTGGCTGCCCTGGTAGAGGATCAGGCCATGATAGGGCGCGCTGTATTCCTGGGTGGGGCAGAAGGCCGTGTTGAAGTAATCCTCTGTGCCTGTACCGTGAATGCCCGGCCAGGCTTCGCCGTCCACGAAGATCATGTCGTCGCCTTCGCCGTACCAGTCGTTGGCCTGGCGGGAGAAACAGTCCACGTCCAGGTGGCAGCCGACGTAGTGGCCACGCCCGACGGCTTCGAGAATGACGTAGTTTGCGGCCCCGTCGGTGTTGGGCGTGGCCCAGGCGCGCTGCATGGCGTCGGGATGGTCCTCCCAGCGCACGGCGGGATCGGCCCACCCGGCGGTGGGATTCTCGCGCCGCCACTGGACATGGAAACGCCCGTAGTCATCCAGCACGGTCTCCGGCGGGTAAAGCTCGTAATCGACGTAGAAGTAGAAGTTCAGCGGCTTCTCGGATTCGTTGGTGATGTCGATCCACGCCTGCGATTGGAACGGCATGGGAAACCAGCAGTTGAAGCCGCGCCCGTCTTCGGGCGACATTTGCAGCGGCAGCGAGACGAAGTTGCGCGTCAGGGCGTGGCCCAGGCCGAAGAAATCGCCGATGGGCACTTCGACGCTCGGCTGCTGCTCGCCATCCCACCACGCGCGCAGGATAACCTGGCGCAGAAAGTGGCGCGCTTCGCACCACATCGTCGCCCAGATGTGCTTGATGCAGCCGGGGCCTTCCAGGTCGGCGATGGCGCGCGTCTGGCCCGGCGCGAACTCCCACCAGTCACGGTTGCCGCCCGCCGGGTCGTAGCTGGAAACGCGCCGCCGCCGCACGCCGGGGCGCAGTCGCGCCAGTCCTGCTAGGGTGCTCGAACCGATCATCGTCGCTCTCCCAAAAAGAAGCGGTTAGCTGACCCAATGTGCAAGTTTCAAAAACGACCGTGTCTGCCCCGGTCACAGGGGGTTCAACCCCCCGGCGAAGCCCGCTGAAACGGACTAAAATGCAGGTCGAGACTGAGGCCGGCAGTCCACTTCAGTGGACTTTACCTCCGTAGCCGGGGACTTCAGTCCCCGGCGCTCTGACGGTTAAGTGCTGACGGCTGGCCTCCTACCCCACCGGCTTCAGCGAATCGCAGTTCGCGTTGCCCAACACCGCCCCCACGTCCATCGTCCAGCGCGATCCTACCGCCATGCGCTGCCACTGCTCCGGCGTGGCGAAGGCGCAGTCGTAGGCCGCTTCGCCTTCGGTTTCGCGCAGGTGAACCGTGTACCGCTGCTCGCTGCCCGCCTCGCGCTCGTTGGAGGCCAGGTTCAACACGGGGCGGTGCGGTGGGTCCGACAGGCCGCCGCTGGCCGTCGCCGTGCGCGCGTAGCTCCAGCGGTCGATAGTGTAATAGCAGCGGGTGTCGTAGACCGGCTCGTCGCGGTAGCGCGTGCGGCATTCCTCCTGCTCGCGGTAGGTGCCGTCGCCGTTGTCGATGCGCCGCACGGAGCATTCCTCGCCGTCGGGGACCTGGCGGTAGGAGCGCACTTCTTCGCGCTGCGAAACGTTATACGCCTCGCCGGGCATCTGGTCGCACCAGGCGCTTTCGCTGTGCGGGCCATAGGCCTCGATCCGGACGGCCCATTCCCAGGTGTGGCCCGTCACGGCGACGGACGCCTCGCGCGTGCGGGTGAAGATGAAGATCGCCGCCACGCACAAAAACACCACCGCCAGCGCGCCGAGGACCAGCATTGCCTTCTGGCGGGCCGACGCGCCCGCCGCGCCCGGCGTCGGCATCACGCCCACGCGCTGCATCTCGGCCTCGAACTGTTCTTTCACCACGTCGCGCGGGCCGCTGGACTCGAACTGCTCCCCGGCAGCGCGGGTCTGATCGGCCAGCACTTTGGCGCGGGCGGCGTCGGTCAGCGGCGCGCCGCACTGGATGCAGAACTGCGCGTTGCCGCTGTTGAGCGTGCTGCACGCGCCGCAGGTCACGTCTGCGCCGACGTACACGTGATCCTGCACGGCGACCTTTTCCGCGTCGGAAGGGAAATAGCGCGTGTTGGGGTCTTGCGCCGCGCCGCAGTTGGGGCAAAAGCGGTGTGTTTTGCCGAGCAGTTTAGTCGTGCCGCAGAACTTGCAGTCCCACAGCATTTCATAGACGCCCAATTGCCGGACATGCGTCCCTGGGTCGGGTTCGGGCGGCGGACCGGTGCGCCGTGTGGCGGCGGCGCCCCTCGGCCTGACGTGCGGCGTGGCGTCCGGCACGATCTCGTCCAACCGCGCCAGCCATGCCCGCGCAACGGGGTCGTCGATGGTTCGTAGCAGGGCGCGCGCCTCGTCGTAGCGCCGCGCCTCGATCAACTGTCGCGCCTGTTCCAGTTGCTCTTGAGGCATATACCGTCCCCCGAACCTGAGATGGTCTCTGTCTGTGCCCGACAAGCCGCCGGGTGCTATCTTCAGTGTAACAAGAAGCCGCCTGCCTGTATAGAAACGTCTTGGAGACGCTCACCCCAACCCCACCCCCTCCGCGTGAACGATACCCGTCCGGGCGCGTTCGGTGGCCAGCGGCAGAGCCTGGCGCAGCAGCGTTTCGATCATATAGGCGCGATAGGCGGCGGTGGCGCGGTACTTGCTAGCGCGGGGATGCAGCGTCTCCTGTGCGACCTGCACTGCCCGTTCGACCGTTTCCGCCCCGACCGGCAGGCCGTACAGGGCGGCTTCGACCTCAGCGGCGCGCACGGGCGTGGGGGCCACCGGCCCGATGCAGATGCGCGCCTCGGCGTAATGGGCGCGCTGCGAGTCCAGCTTGACCCACACCGCGCAGCCCAGGATCGGCAGGGCCACGCCCTGCGGGCGCATGATCCGCTTGAAGGCGCTGCCCTCGCCCGTCTCCGCCAGCCGGAAGCGGAACGCCACCAGCACGTCGCGCCGCGAATCCAGCGCCGAGACGCCCGGCCCGACGAACAGGCTGCGGATGGGCAGCCATTCCCGCCGCCCGTCGCCCCACGCGACCTCGGCCTCGGCGTCCAGCGCGACCAGCGAGGTCGTGCCGTCGCCCGCCGGGAGAGCGTGCGCCACATTGCCGCCCAGCGTGCCCACGTGGCGCACCTGCGGCCCGCCCACCACGCCGCAGCTTTCCACCAGGCAGGTCGCGCCCGCTTCCAGCAGGGCCGTTTTGACGATGGCCGTGTGCGTCACCGCCGCGCCGACCGTGCACCAGCCGTCTTGCGCCACAATGCGCGTCATCTCCGGGATGCGCGTCACGTCTACCAGCGCAGCCAGGGGATGGGCGCGTTTTTCGCCGTACTGGAGGTCGATCATTAGATCGGTTCCCCCGGCGATCACGCGCGCGTTGCCCTGATAGGCGGCCAGCAGTGCCAGGGCTTCTTCAACCGTGTGAGGGGTGTGGTAAGCGTTCCAGAGGGACATGGAGTGGCAATCCGGGTTGGTGGCAGCGAATCTGTCCCCACTGTAGCACACCCAGCGTTCTGCCGACAAGACTCCGCCGGGGTGGGCAGCCACATGCAGCAGAAAAGGTAGCTCAGTAAGGCCGCTGCACACGATCCCCCAGCAGCAGCGTGTAGTGCCGGAGGTTGAGGGTGTACAGCGGCACGTCTAGACGCGCAGCGACTGAGGCGATTAGCGCGTCAGGGTAATCGCTCTTGTGGCTGAGGCGCACCCGCGCGAACTGCCGCATGGCCCAGATGTTGTCGTCCGGTGTCGGGTGCTCCAGGTGGAATCGACGCATAAAGCGCATGGCCCGATCTATGGGGCTATCTGCCCAAGAGCCGATTTCTGGCGCGCCCGCAATTTCGCCCACCGTCTGGCCGAGGCCGTTGATCGGCATCTCATCAAACAGCGTTTCTAAATCGGGATCGGATTCCTCTGGCGCCGACGTATCTTCGGCTTCGGCGGCAGGTGCGATTCTCACCATCACCTCGCCCGGTGGAAACTCCGGTGGCAGTTCGACGATCAATCTGCCGTCCTCGGTCACGATCCCCTTGAGTTCGATGATCGCTGCCATTGCCCGACTCCTTGCTCTCTCGACGGACGATTATAACCTGGGCTGCCGTGCAGCGGGCACAGTGGGGAGTCGGGCGCGTGTATGGTATAGTCGTGCCTGATGTGGATAGATTAAGGAAAGACCCATGCCCCTGCTCAGACGACTTCTGCCTGGCGGCGTGCTGGCGGCGTTGATCCTCGTCGCGGTTGCCACGATGCCCTCCCTAACCCACGCCCAGGCCGAAGTTCCGCGCTTCGAGCGCATTGCCTGTGCGGCGTTTCCGCTGGACGTGGAGATGGAATGCGGCTACCTGATTGTGCCGGAGGACCGCAGCCAGCCGGACGGCCCGACCATCCGCCTGGCCGTTGCCATTTTCAAGGCGCGCTTGCAAGATGCCGCGCCCGATCCGGTCGTTTACCTGGCCGGCGGCCCCGGCGGCAGTGCCTTGCAGCAGGCCCCCTTGTTGATTCGCAGCATGAACCGCCTGCTGCGCACCCGCGACGTGATCTTGTTCGACCAGCGCGGCGCGGGCTTCTCAGAGCCGTCGTTGGACTGCCCGGAGATGGACGACAGCTATTACAGCCTGCTGGACGATGACCTGGACGCGGCCGCGCGCGCGGAGCAAAGGGCAGCAGCGGCCCGCCAATGCCGCGCGCGACTGGCCAGGCAGGGCATTAACTTGGCGGCCTACACCAGCGCGGCCAACGCTGCCGACGTGAACGACCTGCGCCTGGCCCTCGGCTATGCAGAGTGGAATCTGTTCGGCGTTTCCTACGGCACACGGCTGGCCCTCACCGTGCTGCGCGATTACCCGGACGGCGTGCGCAGCGTAATCCTGGACTCGGTCTATCCGCCGCAGGTCAGCCTGCCGGAAGACATCACGACCAGCGCCGCGCGCGCCTTCGATGCGCTCTTCACGGGTTGCGCCTCCGACCTGGTTTGCAGCCGGAACTACCCTAACCTGGAAGCGACCTTCTACGCGCTGGTGGACCGCCTGAACGAGACGCCGATCCCGCTGGCGGTGCGCGACCCGCTGCGGGGCGACGGGTATACCCTGATACTGAACGGCGATCAACTGGTGCAGCATCTGTTTGAACTGCTCTACCAGACCGACGCGATCCCCCTGCTACCGCGCGCCCTGGCCGCCCTGGATGCCGGCGACACGCGCCCGTTTGCGGCGCTGGCTTCCCAGAACCTGCTGGGACCACAGTTTGCCAGCGAGGGCATGTACTACTCGGTCGAGTGTGCCGACGAGGGGCCGTTCAGCACGGCAGAAAGCATCGCCGCCGCCGCCGTCGGGGTTGATGCGCGCCTGAGCCGGGTATTCGCGGCACAGGCCCAGGAATCCCTTGCCATCTGTGCCGATTGGGGCGCGGCGATCCTGACCGACATCGAGAACGCGGCAGTGGCGAGCGATGTGCCCGCGCTGGTGCTTTCCGGCCAGTACGATCCGATCACGCCGCCAGCCTGGGCGCGGCAGGCCGCCGAGTCGTTGAGCCGCAGCACCGTCTATGAGTTCGCCGGGTTGGGGCATGGCGCGGCCTTCTCTCACCTCTGCCCGATGAGCATCGTGGTCGCTTTCGTCAACGATCCCACCGTCGCGCCGACCGCCGCGTGCGCCGCCCGGCTGAACGGGCCGGATTTTGAATGAGCGCCGGTTCACCGCAAAGCGCGCAAAGGACGCCACGATTCACGAAGAACCCGGCGCGATCCTGGCGTCCTTTGCGTGAGATCGGCCACGTTGCCCCTGCGACCGGTCCGGCGATCAGGAGGGGTTCAAGGTCCACTCGCGGATGTTAAAGAACGGCGTCACCCCGCCGATCAGGACGTTTTCCAGGCGCGGGCCGACGGCCCAGATGTCCGGATCGTACCACAGCCCCAGCCAGTACACCCGGTCGTGCATGATCTGCCCGATCTGGAAAAAGGTCTGCTGGCGCTCGGCGAAGTCGGCCTGTGTCGCCTGAAGACGGAACAGCGCGTCCAGCTCCTCGTCGCAGAGAGCCTGCCAGTTGAGGCCGTTGGGCGATTCGGGCGTGGGAATCTCACTGCATAGCCAGTAGGCCGCGTCGGGGTCGGGGAAGTTGGGCGTCTCGGAATACTCGTAAATGTCGAGCTGGCCCGTCGCCGCCGGGCCGCCCTCGTTGTACCCGGCGAACAGTACGTCTCCGCTAAATTGGAGCAGGTCTAGCCCGATGCCCACCTGCGCTAACTGCTGCTGCGCCACCGCCTGGGTATCCTGCCGGACCTGGCGGATGCTGGTGCCGTAGGTTAGCATCAGGTCCACGCCGTCTTTCTCACGGATGCCGTCACCGTTCCCATCGATCCAGCCCGCTTCGTCCAACAGCGCGCGCGCCCGGTCGGGATCATAGGGCCAGGGCTGAATCGAGGGGTCGGCCCAGGGCGTGTTGTGCCAGAAGGTCGCCGGCGGCTCGGTGAGGCCCAGCAGCAGGTCCCTCACCAGCGCGTCGCGGTCCAGGGCCAGGGCGATGGCCTGGCGCACGCGCACGTCTTGCAGTGCCGGGTGGCCCTGCACCGGGTCGAGGTAGAAGAACCAGCCCTCGTTATAGCCGGAGGCGACGGCGACCAGCCGCATGCCTGCCGCCTGAAGCGACGGGATGTCGGCATAGGCGATGAACGCGCCCACGTCGCCGTCGCCGGCCTGGAGCGCCGCCACCTGGCTGGCGTCATCCGGCACGAACAGGGTCACGATCTCATCGATACGCGGGCGGTCCAGCCAGTAGTTTTCGTTGACTACGAAGCGGGCAAAGCTGCCCGTCTCCCACGCGCTCAGCACATACGGTCCGCATCCGACGGTTGGGAAGCGGTTCCACTCCGCGTTATCCAGGGTACCCTCCGCCGCGTAGACCGGGCGCAAGATGTGCTCCGGCAGAATGCCTTTCCACAGCGTCGCCAGCCAGGGCGCGAACGGCTCCGGGAAGGTGACGACGACCGTGCGCGCGTCCGGCGCGCTGATGCTCTCGATCCGGTCGTAAGGGTAACTGGAAGCGACGGCGTTGTTGGGATCGATAGCCATCTGGTAAGTAAACAGGAAATCGGCGGACGTGATCGGCTCGCCGTCGGACCAGACGATGTCATCGCGCAGGTGCAAGGTGATTGTCCGCCCGTCTGCGGAGATGCCGCCGTTCTCGCGGCTGGGAATCTCGGTCACGAGCACCGGGTGTGGGGCGTTGTTTTCGTCAAAGTCCCAGGCCCAGGCGTTCCAAATCTGGTGGGTGATGAGCGAGAAGAACATATTCGTGTAAAGGGGGTTCAAAACGTCGAATTCCTGGGTAAAAACCAGGACGGCTGCCTGGCGTTCGGTCTGCCCCCGGACGGCAGCCGTGCTGTCGCCTACCGTTCCCGGCAGCAGCGCCAGGAGCAACGCCAGGACCAGCGGGTATGCAAGTAGCTTGCGGCGAGACATGCGGACCTCTCCTCCTCAAAGACCTTCATTGCGGAAAAGCGACGATTTTCCCCCTCTCCCGTGCGGAGAGGGGGTCAGAGGGCAAGGGAATGAAGTTCACACGGATTTATCTAACCACTCTATCCCGGCGCAGGTGTCGGCAGGATGCCCAGGTCGCCTTCCGGCGGCGGTCCCGTGGGGATCGGCGTGGCGATGATCTCCCCGGCTTCTTGTGTCCCGGTCTGATCCATCAGCGGGCCACCGGTAGCCCCCGCCATCCCCGCTGAACTCTGGCGGTATACCCCGTCCGGCGCACCCTCCGGGACATCCCAGGCGGTCAGGCCACCCGGCTGCGTCCCGGTGTACTGGCCCGGCTGCGGTGGCGCATCGGCGGGCCACAGGTAGCCGTCGCCTGCCGTGCGCGAGAAGCCCGGCCAGGGGTCTTCGGAAAAAGTCGTCGGGGCCAGCAGGTCCGGCAGTGGGGCCTCGCCGCGCAGGCCCGCGATCACCTGATTCAGAAAGCTCTGTCCCTCGTCGGCATTGCCGGGCAGGTTATCCAGGATGCGCACGAACGGTTGCAGCAGCAACGCCAGGTTGACAAACGCATCGTGCAATTGCGTCTCCCGCAGCGGGATCAACGCCCGCACGTTCAGGCTGACCGGCACGGTGGTGTTCACCGGCACGTCCAGGTCCAGCGAAACCGGCAGGTCCAGCCCTTCTGGCAGGACAATGCTCACGCTGCCGTTGATGTTGCCCCCGCCGCCCGGCAACACGAACTGCGCGTTGGCCTGCAATGGCACGGGCGCGGTCAGGCGCACCGAGGTGTTCTGTTCCAGCGGCAGGGTGAACGAGATCGGGATGCTGTCGCGCACGGGGATGATCCGGTCGATGGTGGCGCTGTCCAGCCCGGCGAAGCTGGAATACAGCCCGCCGATCAGCGGCTCCAGCAGGTTATTCTTGAGGGCGTAAAGCTGAGTCGCCAGGATCAGCAGACCGACGATCAGGATCAGGTTGACGACGAAGGAGAGCACAATCGCCACGTTCTTGAACACCGTCCAGACGGCTTTGATGCGCTGCATGGGCCTGCTCCTCTGGGGATGACAGGGAACTGAACCTTATCATAACATTGGCGGGCGAAAGCGGTCAATCGCCCTATTTGACCTGCGACCAGGTGCCGCCGGTCGTGCCGCCCGTCAGACGGTAGACCTGGCCGGTAGGCGTGTCGATATAGACGGAGTTCCCGCCGGCCTCAACCTGGATCGTGCGTGTCCCACCAGTCTGAGGGGCGATGGCGAACTGGAGAAAGTCGCGCACGTGCTGGTTGTTGTAGGCCCCGTTCTGCCACACGCTGCCCAAAATGCCCTGCGGCGTGTAGCGGCCCGGCGGCGGTGCGTCGCCCGGCTGCGAGACGCCGTCCCAGGTGTTGAGATAAGCGCGCCACTGGTTGCCCGCGTAGAACAGGACATACACCGTGTTGCCGGGGAAGTTCTGGCTGGCGGCGTTGGCGTAGATCATCAGCCCGCCGTCGAACTGCTGGTACAGCCCGTCGCCCACCGCGCCCACGTCCGCCGGGCAGTAGCCCTGGGCATATTGGTTGCCGAAGAACCAGTCCCGCCCGCAGGTGATGGTGATCGCCAGCGATTGCGAGGTGGGAATGCCCTGGCGGATCACGGTCAGGCGGAACGTCACCAGCGCGCCCAGCCCGGAAGGAATCTGCACCGCCAGTTCGCCCGTCACCGGCACCGGCTGCGATTGGGTCAGGTTGCCCTGCGCGTCCAGACGGTCCAGCACTGCCGAATCGCCCTGCGCCTGCCAGCGCAGCACGGTGGTTCCTCCGGCGGGCATGGTCAGGTTATCCGCCGTGAAGCTCGTGATCACCGGGCCGGACGGTGTGAAGGTGAAAGTCGGCGTGAAGGTCGGCGTGAAGGTGTAGGTCGGCGTCGGTGTAAAGGTGGCGGGCGGCGTGTTGGTCAGGGTGGGGGTATTGGTGGGTGTGAAGGTGGGTGTGACCGTTGGCGTCGGCGTGAAGGTGGGGGTGAAGGTCGGCGTCCAGGTGAAACTGGGCGTAAAGGTAAAGGTCAGCGTGAACGTCGGCGTGATGGTCGGCAGTTCCAGCAGCGGCGGGATGGTCGCCTGCTGGCGCTGGCAGCCGATCAGTGTCAGGGCGATCAGCAGCACCAACAGAATGGCAAGCGAACGCTTCTTCACGGCCCCACCTCCGGGTATGCACAAGCGGACAGCGCCGGGACGGTCTGCAACCGATCCCGGAGCAAAGCGCCTTGATCCTTTAAGGTGAGATTAGCACAGGCTTGCGGGCGCGGCAACTGTCCCTTTATGCTAAAATGCAGCGGTCAGCCGTCAGCATTCAGCCGTCAGCAATCCGCCGACCCAATGTGCGCGTTTCAACAACGGCCATGTCTGCCCCGGTCGCCGGGGGTTCAAACCCCCGGCTCAATCTGCAAAGTCCGCTGAAGCGGACTACAATGCCGGGTTAGACGACGAATGGCAGTCCACTTCAGTGGACTTTACGCCCGTAGCCGGGGATTTCAATCCCCGGTGCTGGAAACCTGCCCATTGCCTTTAGCCTTCAGCGATCAGCCGTCAGCAACCGATGCCATCTCAAACCCGGTATTCAAAACCCAAAACCCCATATGCAAAACTGATCCTGCTGGCGGCGCTGCTGCTCGCCGGAGCATCGGCCTGCCGCGCCGACCCGCCGTCCCCAACCTTCCTGGCCCCGGTCGAGATCACGTCGCCCACGCCGCCGCCCACGCGCCAGCCCAGCGCCACGCCGCGTCCCATCCGCACGCCGACACCGCATCCCTCGCCCAGCGCCACGATCACACCGACGCGCACCCCCGGCCCCACCGCCACCCTGCGCGACGCCCCGCCGCCGGAGACCATCGCGCCCGCCCTGCTGACCCAGGTCGCCGCGCCGGTGCGCACCGCCACCCTGCCCGCCGACGTGACCCTGGTCGGGCGTTCGGTCGAAGGGCGCGGCATCGTCGCCCGGCGTCTGGGAAACGGCTCGCAAACGCTGCTGCTCGTCGGCGGCATTCACGGCGGTTGGGAGGTGAACACCGTCGCGCTGATGAACCAGGTGATCGCCCACTTCGCTGAGTCGCCGGAGGAGGTCGCGCCGGGGCTGGCGCTGGTGGTCATCCCGGCTCTCAATCCCGACGGCCTGGTGCGCGGACGACAGCCGGAAGGACGCTTCAACGCGCGCGGCGTAGACCTCAACCGCAACTGGGGTTGTGACTGGTCGCCGGAAGCCTTCTGGCAGGATCGCCCGGTCGATGCAGGGGCGCAGCCGTTTTCCGAGCCGGAGAGCGCTGCCCTGGCCGACTACATCCTGTTCAATCCTCCGGCGGCGGTGCTGTTCTACCACAGTGCGGCCAACGGGGTGTTCGCCGGGGCGTGCGACGGGGATCACGGCTCGCAAGCGCTCGCCGACCGCTACGGCACGGCGGCGCACTATCCGAGCGGCGCGGCCTTTAGCGCCTACGAAGTGACCGGCGACGCCTCCAGTTGGGTCGATGGGCAGGGCATCCCGGCTGCCGTTGTGGAGTTGCAAAGCTGGACCGAGACCGAGTGGGAGCGCAACTACGCCGGCATCATGGCCGTGCAGTGCGACCTGGCCCGCCGCCGGATCGATCCGGGCGCGCAGGCGTGGGTCGCGGCCCGCTGCGCTGCGCCCGCGTCTTAGCTTCCGGCTGCGAAAAGCCGTTTTATCACAAAGGGTGACAGAATTTTCAGAAACCCTTTGCGATCTTTGCGCTCTTTGCGGTGAAAAACGCCCGCTTGCTGACGTCCACCCCGTCCTGAGCGCGGCTGGAAGAAAACGCTCAGGCGAGTATAATGAGCGGCAGCATCGATCTTGCCTCCCGCGAAGGAGCGCCTGATGAGCGAACACGAATCCGTCCAGCCCGCGCCCCCGCCGCCGCCCGCGTCGTTGCCGCCGGAATCTCTGCCGCCTGCGCCGGTCAACATGCCGCAGTTTGAGCAGACCGCGCCGCCGGTTGCGCCTGTTTCGGCAGCCCGGCCCGCGCCGCAGCACTTTGGGGCCGGCGTATGCCCGCGTTGCGGCAGCCACGACCTGAGCAAAGGCGCGCTGTTGACCTACGGGACGCGCTTCCGCCCGGCATATTATAAGCCTGCCCGCCTGTCGCTTTTCCGCCTGCACAACATGCTGCGCCCGTTCCGACGGTTGATCGAGGTCGAGGCCCAGGCGTGTCGCTCGTGTGGACTGGTGCTGTTCCAGATCGACCCGGCGCGGCTGGCAAAAATCGACCGATAGCCGTCAGCCGTTAGCACTCAGCCATCAGCGGTCGGCAGCGGGCGTTTAGTAGTTGACCCAATGTGCGAGTTTCAAAAACGCCTGTGTCTGCCCCGGTCGCCAGGGGTTCAAACCTCCGGCTAAGTCTGCAAAGTCCGCTGAAGCAGACTAAAAATGCGGGCCGAGACCGAAGCCGGCAGTCCACTTTAGTGGACTTTACACTTGTAGCCGGGGACTTCAGTCCCCGGCGCTGAAAACCTGCACATTGGGTCTGCTGATTGCTGACGACTGACGGCTGATATCTATCCATGCCACGACGCCCCTTCCGCTACGACCCTGCCCGCGACTACTACGCCCTGCTGGGCGTGAGTCCTGCCGCCAGCGCCGCCGAGATTCAGCGGGCCTTCCGCCAGCGCGCCAAGCAGCTTCACCCGGATCGCAATCCTGACCGCCAGGCGTGGGCGACGGCAGCGTTCCAGGCGATCAACGAAGCCTACGCCGTCCTGAGCGACCCGGTTCGCCGCCGCGAATACGACGCCCTGCGCTGGCCGCACGCTGCCCAGACACAGCACCATGCCGACCATGCCTGGTGGGACGAGTCCCGCCATTGGGATGGGTCCCGGCGCGATTCTGCCGGGCCGGGCGCAGACAGGCCGGATGACCTGTGGCGCTATGCGCCGGGCCGGATCGAAACGCGCGGCGTCATCCAGACCTTCTGGACGCTGCTGCACGGTCCCTACGGTGGCGTGCTCCGGCTGGCGCTGGTGCTCTGCCTGCTGCTTCCGCTATCTTACACGGCCATCACCGTCACGGTCAGTCAGATGATCACTGCCGCCACGCCGCAGTTGCCTGCCGCCGCCGGGTCGTCGTCGGGCTGCGACAACCCTGCCGCCCGCATCACGTCTCCGGCGGAGGGCGCGGTCGTCCCGGCGGTGTTCCGTGTGCTTGGCAGCGCCGACGGCCCAACCTTCGCCGTCTATCGGGTTGAACTGGCCTACCTCGGCCTGACGGCGAGCGGCAGCCGGGTGCGGCAGTGGACAACTCTCGACACGCCGTCGCGCCAGGCCGTCCAGGAAGGGACGCTGGTCTCAAACGTCGATCTGAGTGCCGCCCCACCGGGCTATTATGCCCTGCGGCTGACGGTGTGGCAGGCCGATGGCAGTGCGCTGCCCGTGTGCGAGCGGCGGGTCGTTTATCGCCGCTGAACTTTCTACCGCTGCCGATGCGCCCGGTTTTGCCCTGCGGGTGGCACCTCGCTCTTGCCTTGCCCAATCCAATGTGGTAGAATTAACAAAAGATTGATCTCAAGCTGGGTTTAGGAGTGCATCTACATTCGCATCGAAGTTCCGTCTAGACCGGCCTTAACAGGACGACCATTGACGGCCAGGCGATCCTTGTGAGGCATCTGTGGCGGACCATTATGAACTGACGTGCGAGCCGCCGGGTATTGTTGTGTTGCGGGTGTATGGTATGTTGGAACCGGAAGCGGCGCGAACGTTGATGCACGAGCTACATGGCTACCTGGATCAGACCCCGGACGGCGTCGGGCTGCTCCTTGATGTTCGGCAGGCCGAGTCGATGTCGATGGCCGTGCGCGAGTATGTCTTTGCCCAAATGATGCACATGCGCAAACTGATGGCCTATGCCGTCCTCTGTTTGCCGCGAACAAAGCCCTCGCTCGACGAAATCATGGCCCAGGCAGCAGGTATGGCGCGCCGGATGCAGAAGTTCAACGACGAGGCCGCCGCGCGCGCCTGGCTGATCGAGCAGCTATAGTTGTCCTGCCGGAGGCGCCATGCGCACGGTTCGCTTTGAGTTGCTCCGTCCCGACGAGATTCTGGCCGAAAAGCGGCGTTGCCCTGTCGTCTACCAGCCGGTCGCGCCGCTGGAGTGGCACGGGCCGCATCTGCCGCTGGGCACCGATCCTCTGCACGCCGAAGCGGTCGCCGTCCGCGTGGCAGAGCAGGTCGGCGGTGTGGTGATGCCAACCCTTTATTGGGGCACGGAGCGCGAGCGTTCGCCGGAAATGCTGCGTCATCTCGGCTTCGGCGGCGACGAGTGGATCGTCGGCATGGACTTTCCCGCCAACAGCCTCAAGAGCCTCTACAGCCCGGAGGACGTGTTCGGCGTGGTGGTGCGCGCCCGGCTGGAGTTGCTGGTCGCGCAGGACTACCGGCTGATCGCGCTGGTCAACGGGCACGGCGCGACCAACCACATCGCCGTGCTGGAACGCCTGGCCACCGAATTCACGGCGCGCGGCCCGACCCGCGTGCTGTATACCATCGCCTTCCCGCCGGAACTGGCCGGGGCCATCGGCCACGCCGACGCGGAAGAAACATCGCTCATGCAGGCGCTTTACCCCGCTTCGGTGGACCTGACCGCGCTGCCGCCGTTGCCCGCGCCATTGCGCAACACCGACTGGGCCATCGTAGATAGCCCGACCTTCGCCGGGCGGCCCAATGCGGCGCGCACCGTGCAGCCGGAGTCCGACCCGCGTCGTGCTGCTTCCGCCGAACGGGGGCGGGCGTTCGTCGAATTGACGGTGGCGCGGATCGCGGCGCAGGTGCGGGAGGCGCTGCCGCCGGGGGCAGCCATGCCCTGATCCGCCGCGCCATGCCGTTCGTCTGGCGTATTCCGAGACAGGAACTTTCGCATGGACCCACAGTGGTTACATTGGGCCAGACGGCTTCAGGCGATTGCGCAGATCGGCCTGGCCTATACCCAAAACGTCTACGACATTGAACGCTACGAGCAGATTCGCGCCATCGCCGCCGAGATGATGGCCGCGCAGTCCGGCGCAGACCCGGTCTATGTGCGCGAATTGTTCGCCCAGGAGGTGGGCTATGCCACGCCGAAGGTGGACGTGCGCGGCGTGGTGTTCCGCGACGGCCAAATCCTGCTGGTCAAGGAGCTTTCCGACGGCCTGTGGACGCTGCCCGGCGGCTGGGCCGACGTGACCGATTCACCGCGCGAGGCGGTCGAGCGCGAGGTGTGGGAAGAAACCGGCTACCGGACGCGCGCCGCCAAGCTGCTGGCCGCCTACGACCGCGAAAAGCAAGGCCATACCCCGCCCTACCCCTATCACGTCTACAAGCTGTTCTTCCGCTGCGACCTGATCGGCGGCGTGGCTGCCGACAGCCACGAGACGGCAGGGGCGGCCTTCTTCGCCGCAGATGCGATCCCCGCCCTGTCGCTGTCGCGCGTTACCCCGGCGCAGATCGCGCGGCTGTTCGAGCATTATCGCCATCCCGATCTGCCGACGGATTTCGACTAGCAGGTCGGCAGGCGGCGCGCCGGGCCGCGCCGCGCTACAATCACCCAGCGCATCGTCCTTTGCTGACGGCTGATTGCCTGCCCATGACCACCATCAACTTTTGCCCCCAATGCGGCGCGGCGATCTCGCAGGCGGAACGGTTTGGGCAGATACGCCCGGTCTGCTTGGCCTGCGGCTATGTGCACTTCCACGACCCGAAGGTCGCCGCCGCCGTGTTCATCGAGAACAGCGGGCGCGTGCTGCTGGTCAAACGCGGTGTGCCGCCGGAGCAGGGCCGCTGGGCGCTTCCGGCGGGCTTCGTAGACGACCGCGAAGACCCGCGCGCGACGGCGGTCCGCGAAGTGCGCGAGGAAACCGGCCTGGAGGTGCGCGTCACGCGCCTGCTGGACGTTTTTCACAGCGAACGCACGACGGGAGCCAGTATCATCATCGTGTACGCCGCTGAGGTTGTCAGCGGCGATGTCCATCCCCTGGACGACGTGGACGCGGTCGCGTGGTTCGGGCCGGACGATCTGCCGGACCTGGCTTTCGAGAGCACGCGCCGTCTGGTAGACGCCTGGATCGCGCGGCAGACGCCATGAGGTCGGCTCCGCGTTGCGGCGGAGCCTGGCCCCCTGCGACGCGCGAAATCGGTTGACAAAAGGGGAAAAGATAGCTACAGTTGAGCCTCGTAGGACGCAGGCAGCAGCAATGTGCAGAACCACAAACGACGCCCAGCGATCCGTCGCTTTGGGCGTCGTCTTGTCGCAGGCACAGCGGTCACAATGCATGGCGGCCTATGCCAAGTTTTTCAAGCCATGTGTGAAGGAGAATTACCAATGGCTGAACGTGTCGTCGGAACCGTGAAGTGGTTTAACACGGCCAAAGGCTATGGCTTCATTCAGCAGCCGGACGGCGGCCCGGACGTGTTTGTCCACTACTCGGCTATCGCAGGGAACGGCTTCCGTAACCTTGAAGAGGGGCAGCGCGTGGAGTTCACCATCGAGCAGGGACCGAAGGGCCTGCAAGCCAGCAACGTCGTCAAGCTGTAGCCTGTGTGTCAGTGGGTCAATTCACGCCCTCGCCTTGCGGCGGGGGCTTTTTGTTTGAGGCGGCCTGGGACGGCGCGCCCGTGCGGATTGCCAATTTCATCCTAAAGCGGTAAATTAAGGGGGAAAACGCTCTCATTCGGTTGGACGCCGCGCCGATGGCGCAGGAGTGCGCGCAACATGGACCTCTGGATCGTCTTTCTCACCGGCCTGACTACCGGCGGCCTGACCTGCCTGGCCGTCCAGGGCGGCCTGTTGGCGACGGCCCTGGCAAAGCAGGTTCCCGTAAATGCACCGGGCGGCAAAGCCAGGCAAGGAATCCAGTTCCCGCGTCGCCCGCTGCCCGTGATCGCCTTCCTGACGGCCAAGCTGGTCGCCTATACGCTGTTGGGGCTGCTGCTGGGCGCGCTGGGATCGGCCTTGCAGCTTTCGCCGACCGTGACCGGGATCATGCAGTTGGCGGCGGGGCTGTTCATGCTGGCGACGGCGCTCAACATGCTGAACGTGCACCCGATCTTCCGCTACGTCGTCATCCAGCCGCCCAAAACCTTCACCCGCTTGCTGCGCAACCGGGCCAGGAGTCAGGAGTTGTTCGCGCCGGCCCTGCTCGGCGCGCTGACCGTGCTCATTCCCTGCGGCACAACGCAGGCCATGGAAGCCCTGGCGATCAGTTCCGGCAGCGCCGTCGCCGGGGCGCTGGTGATGTTCGCCTTCGTGCTCGGCACGTCGCCCACGTTCTTCGTGCTGGGTTTTCTGGCGACGCAAATTCGCGGCAGGTTCCAGGCGATCTTCGCCACTGCCGCCGCGCTGCTGATCATCGTACTGGGTTTCCTGGCCATCGACGGCGGCCTCAAAGTGCTGGGCGCGCCCTTCGCGCCGAGCCGCCTGCTGGCTTCGCTGGCTCCCCGACCCTACCTGTACGAATCGTCCGCGCCGACCCAGGCCGCCCGGCTGGTGGACGGCGTGCAGGAAGTGACGATCTACGCCACGAACTACGATTACTCGCCCGGCCACTACACCGCCCGCAGCGGCGCGCCCCTCCGACTGCGCCTGATCACGCACGAGACCTACGCCTGCACACGCGAGTTTACCATTCCCAGCCTGGGCATCTGGCAAATCCTGCCGGCGACGGGCGAGGTCGTGCTCGACCTGCCGCCGCAGCAGCCCGGCGACCTGTACTTCGTGTGCGGCATGGGCATGTTTGGCGGCGTAATTGCTATCTACTGAGCAGCGAGCGCCGGGGACTCAAGTCCCCGGCTACGGAAGATAAGTCCGCTCACTACAGCCCTGCCGCGCCGGGGTCGAGCGTCTTGATGGTGCGCGCCGGGACGCCTGCCACAACCGTATAGGGCGGCACATCCTCGCGCACCAGCGCCCCCGCCGCCACCACCGCGCACCTGCCGATCCGCACGCCGTGCAGCACGGTCGCCCCTGCCCCCAGGTAAGCCCCATCCTCGATGACCACCGCCTCGCGCGTCGAGGGATAGGCGCCCAATCGCAGCGGACTGAAATAGGCGTCGAAGTGGGTGATCAGCGTGACGCGCATCGCCAGCGTGACGGCTGCCCCGATGGTGATCGGCGCGGTCAGGTCGAGCAGGCAGTCTTTGCCGAGATGAGTCTGCGGCCCAATGGCAAGATCGCGCAGGCGGTGCTGCGGGTTGTGGATCAGCAGCGGGCAGCGCAAATCCACCGCCGGGCCGATCTGCGCCCCCAAGGCGCGTAGCAGGGCAGGAAGCTGCCGCCCGCGCGCCCGCGCGATCAACTCCGTCACCGGCTCCATCCCCCAGATCGCTTCCTCAACCAGGGCGCGGACGACCAGGGCTGCCGTACTCAGCGGGCGCCATAACACCCGGTAGGGGCCAACGGCCAGAAAGAACGCCTGTCCCAGCGGCGAACGCGCCACATTTCCCTCCTGCCAAAGACGCGGTATGATGCCCGGTCAGATCGAGATGCATTATAAACGAATCGAGCGTACATGTCCTTCGACCCGACGCCGTTTGCGGCTGCGCCCGGCTTCACCCTATTCCACACGCGGGCATGGATCGACGCCCTGCTGCACGCCTTCCCGCGCTGGCGAGACGCCTCCGCCGTGATCGCCCTGCCGGACGGGCGACGGGTCTGGCTGCCGTTACTGCAAACGGACCGGGTCGGCCCCTGGCGCTGGCTGGAAGCCATGCCGTTCGGCTTTTTGGGCGGGCCGGTGGCGGAGACGGGCACGATCCGGCCCGCAGACCTGGGCTTCGTGCTGGATTGCCTGTGGCACGGGGCGGGCTGGCTGGCGATCAACCTCGATCCCGCCGACCCGCTGGCCGTGCCGGGCGCGATCTCAGCCGGCGCGGTTGCGATGACGACCCATTTGCTGGACCTGACGGACGGCTTTGCAACTGCCGAACGTGGCTTTACCAGGACGGCGCGCTACGACATGCGCCGGGCCGAGCGCGAGGGCGTGGTCGCGCGGCGGGGCAGCGGCGCGGCGGATTTCGACGCCTATTTCGCCTTGCTGCGGCTATCGGCGCAGCGCTGGGGGCTGACTGAGCCGCCCTATCCGCAGGCGCTCTACCGGGCGCTGGCCCGTCTGCCGGAGGACTGCGTCAGCCTGTGGCTGGCCGAGTATGACGGGCAGGCCGTCGGCGGCCTGATCAACCTCTATTATGCGCCGGGGCGTGTGCTGCACTGGTCCGGCGCGCTGGATTCCGACTACGCACGCCTCAACCCGGCCAAACTGCTCCAGCGAGAAGCCATCCGCGAAGCGTGCGACCGGGGTGCGGTGCTCTACAACATGGGGCCGAGCGTCGGCTTCGATGGCCGTCCTCTGGACGGCGTGCGGCAGGCCAAAGAAGCGCTCGGCGCGCGCCCGCACGCCTACGCCATCCCGATCCTGATGCAGCCCTGGGCGATGCGCTTCCGCGCGGTGAAGACGCTGGCCCGGCGGCGGCTGAACCGGCTGATCCCGGCATAGGGGACGCTCAGAATGCCTTGCGCTCGCCTCGCAGACGTTGCGCCAGGTCCATCCCCCAGCGCGTCGGGGCCATCAGGACACGCAGCAGCAGCGCCGCTGCACTGCCGGAATACTTGCGCGCGTAGACCAGCAGGTCGTCGAAGTACACCTGTGAGGCCAGGCGCTGCACCTGTGCCGTGCTGGAATGCTCCTCGTGCAGCAAAACGGCGTCTGCCACGAAGTGCACGGCGTAGCCGGCAGCATGGAGACGCCGGCAGATGTCGTCTTCGGTGAAGTAGAGCTTGAACCGCTCGTCGAACAGCCCGATCTCCAGCAACACGGCGCGCGGGGCCATCAGGCTCGAATCGGGGATCACCTCGACGGGGCGTGTGGTGTCGCGCTCCCAGCCGGCGTACCACATCCGGGCGCGGCGGCGGTCGCGCCAGGGGGCCAGGATCGGGCCGAGGAAGGTGTAGCCCAGCAGCAGGTCCGGGTAGCGCGGGGCCTGTGAGCAGGTCGATTGCAGACGTCCGTCGGGGAAGCGCATCTGGCAGCTCACCGCCCCCACCTCAGGATGGGCGCGCAGATAGGCCAGCAGCGTTTGCAAGGTGCCGGGCCGGATCACCGTGTCGGGGTTGAGCACGAAGACGTACTCGCCCGTCGCGGCGCGGATGCCGAGGTTGTTCCCGCCGGTGAACCAGGAGTTATAGCCCGGCTCGATCAGCACGGCCTCAGGCGCACATTCGCGCACCAGGGCCGGGCTGCCATCGCGCGAGCCGTTATCGACCACAATGATCTCCAGCTCCAGGTCGCCGCGCGTCGCCCGAATCGATTCCAGGCAGCGGCGTAGCGGGCCACCCGTGTTGTAGCCGACGATGACAATAGACAGTTCAGGCATGGTAACGCCGGATCACGTCGATGATGTAGGCCACTTCCCCATCGGTGAGCGCCGGGTACAGCGGCAGGGTCAGCAGGCGAGTCCATTCGCGCTCGGCGACGGGCAGGGGCGTGGCATAGGGGCGGTACATGGCGTGCAGGTGATTGGGAATATAGTGCATCCCGGTAGCGATCTTGTGTTCGCGCAGCCAGTCGGCCAGGCCATCGCGGTTGTCCAGCCGCACAACGTAGTTGTGCCGCGCCGAGTATACGCCCTCGCGCTCTACCGGCAATTGCAGCCAGGGCAGGTCGCGCAGCCCCGCGTCGTATAGCGCGCAGATTTCGCGGCGACGGGCGTTGGTCTGCGGCAGGCGCTTGAGCTGCACCAGGGCAATGGCCGCCATGATGTCGTTGGTGTGGTACTTGTAGCCGATCTCTTCCACGTCGTACTGCCAGGCGTACTGGCTGGCGTCTTTGCCGGCGCTGCGCACCCAGGTGTCGCGGTTGATGCCGACCCAGCGCAGACGGCGCAGCCGGGCGTCCCACTCTTCATTTTGCAGCGTGATCATGCCGCCGTCGCCGGTGGCGATGTTCTTGACCGGGTGAAAGCTGAAGCAGGTCAGCGGCGCCAGGCTGCCGACGGGCCGCTCGTGGTAACGCGCGCCGGCGGCGTGCGCGGCGTCTTCGATCAGGATCAGGTCGTGCGCAGCGGCGATCTCGTGCAGGCGGTCCAGGTCGGCGGGATGGCCGCCGTAATCGACCGCGATAATCGCCCGTGTGCGGGGCGTCACCTTGCGCGCCACGTCGTCGGGATCGATGTTGAGGGTATCCGGCTGGATGTCGGCGAACACCGGGATGGCATTGTTGAGCAGGATGGCGTGGTTGGTGGAGATGAAGGTCATCGGCGTGGTGATCACCTCACCGCCTTCGACCCCGGCCACACGCAGCGCCAGATGCAGCGCCGCCGTCGCCGAATTGAGGGCCACCGCACGCGGCGCGCCGGTGAACTCGGCGAAGCAGCGTTCCAGTTCCGCCGTCTTGGGGCCTTGCCCCCACCAGCCGGAGCGGATCACGCCGGCGACGGCTTCGATTTCCTCTTCGGTGTGGAACGGTCGGAACACAGGGATCGGCTGGTCGGGCGCCGTTACGGGGGATTGAGTCGCGGTCATGGGTCCGTTCTTGCGATTGGCCTTCTGGCGGACGGTGCACAGGCCGGACAGCGTGGATCGGCGCGGACGGCGTCGGCGGCTGCCCCGGCGACCCGCTATTGTAGGGCAACCGCCGCGCTTTGTCCACCGTCAGGCGCGCCGGGGCGTATTTCAGGTTTGCGGGGGGCCGTCTTTTTCACCGCAAAGGACGCCAAGAACGCAAAGGCTACTTCATGATTCCCGGCGTCCTTTGCGCTCCTGGCGTCGAAGAGACTTTTCGCGTTCCGCTTCCCCAAAACGTCCGCGCTTCAGCGCCGCAGGATGCCTCCCTTCGGCGGCTGGGGCGGCTTCTGCGGACCGCCGGTCGTTCCGCCCTGCACTGAGCCGCCCTGCTGTGGGGTGCGCGGGGGCAGGTCCATGTCGATGTTGTCGATGCTGTGCAGCGGGATCAGGCGCAGCTTGGGCGCGCCTTCCTGCACAATGGCGACGTAATCCGGCCCGACCTCCAGGATTTTGCCCTGGACGCGGTTGTTGGCCGCCGTCGTGACGATCACGAACTTGCCGATCATTTCGTTCAACTTTTGCAAGAGCATGTGAGGCCTCCCTTCGATGGGGCTAAAAAAGTCGCAGCGCCCGTCGGGGGGCGCTGCGCAGCAAACACCTGTGAACCCTGCCAGGAACAGCTACTGGGCAGGAGCAGTCTCGGCAGCTGGGGCTTCTTCAGCCGGGACTTCTTCCGCTGCTGCCGCCGGGTTGCCCTCGGCGTCCAACACCGGCAGATTTTCCACCGTCGCGTCGAGCGCCAGCAGGTCGGCGCGCACCCACGCCGGGACGCGCGTATCGACCGGCACGATGCGATACCAGCCACCGTCCTGGCTGATGCCGATCACCTGCACGCGCAGGCCCACCGGGCCGAAGCCGCGCAGAGCCGCATCGGCGCTCGGCGCAACACGGAAGTTCACCGTCGCCACAGCCTGCTGCGGCGCGACGGTGGCATTGGTCATGAACAGGTCTTCAGGCAAGCTGCCGCTCATATAGGCCAGGGCGTCCGGGCGCACCCAGCCACTCGCGCCGTCGGCGGCCTGCACGAACAGCCATTCGCCCGTCGCTTCCGTCGCTACCACGTCTACCACCGCACCGGTCGTCAGGCGTGTGCCGGTGGTCTCGGAATTCAGGTCCGGGGTAGTGCGCAGGCTGGCGAAACCGATGACCACGCCCTGGTCAGCCGACGGCACCGTGACCGGCAGCGTGAGCACATCCCCCTCGAAGGTGAAGGCGCGCGTGTTGGCCCAGCCGATCAGGCCGTCGGCGTTCACCACCTGCACCCACGTGACGGCGTTGACCGTGTTGGCGCGGGTACGCCCGATCAGTGTCACCGCGTCGCCGTTCACCAGACGGAACACCGACTCAAAGCTGACGTTCGGCAGCACGCGGACCTGTACCTGGTACACCGACACGGTCGCCGGGATGCTGACCGCCCCTTCCTGGGCCGCGAGCGGCGATAGGCTGATCAGCATCAGGGCGACCAACACGAGCGCAATACCCCAACGATGCTTGTTCATGGTTTCTTCTTTTCTCCCTCGTGTGCTGAAAAAGATAGTATCAAACGATCCCCTCGCCGCTGTGCTCGGCGTGGCACCACAGGGCATCGTGAACGTACCTTTGTTTACTATACCAGCTTTTTGAAGCGATTGCTATAGGCGTGTCTCCGGGCGCGTCGGCAAATGCTTGCGCCCTTCGGCAAATGATGGTTTAATGTTCATAGTTTGTTTATAGTCATTGAAGGAAAAATGCGTGAAGGTCGCCAGCCTGCGCGTGTTGTGCATCGAAGACGAAGCGGAGATGCGCCACCTGCTGCGCCTGATTTTGAGCAAGGCCGGGCACCACGTCACCATTGCCAACGATGCCGTCCAGGGAATCGATCTGCTGCGCCGGATGCCGCTGCCGGATGTGCTGGTGGTGAATTACCTCATGCCGCGTCTGTCGGGCATGGAGGTGGTGCAGTTCGTCGCCGCCGACCGGCGCTTCTGCGGGGTCGGCGTGATTTTTCAGAGCGCCGTCCACGAGCGCGAAAAACCGACCTGGCACCCGGCCTGGCCGCGCGTGGACGTGTGGCTGCCGGTCCCCTTCTATCCGCACGATCTGCTGGCCGCCGTTGAACGGGCGCGCCTGTTGCGCCAGGTGGCCCGCTGCTGATCCGGTCTACCGCGCCTGTCTCCTACGCAGCCTCTGCATACAGGATCACAATGAACCGTCCCGGCCCGTGCACGCCGATGGCGAGCGTTTGTTCGATGTCGGCGGTCTTGCTGGGGCCGCTGATGATCGTCAGCGCAGCGGGCATGTTGCCCTGTCGCCCCACCGCCCAGGTGAAGATGTCTGCCGTCAAGTGTGAAGTCGGCACCAGCGTCACGTGCACCGGCGGCAACAGGGTCGCCAGGCGGCTCTGGCCGGAACCGCTGGCGATCACAACGCTCCCGGTTTCGGCCAGTGCGGCCACGCCGCCGCTCAGCCCTACGTCTGCCGTCGCACAGAAAGCGCGCAGGTCGCCGGGCGTCTTGCCTACGATGTGCCATTGCAGCGCAGGCCAGCGCGCGGCCAGGTCGATGGCGTTCAAAGGTGGCTCGGCGTTGGCGACGACGCGGCGTGCGCCCAGGTCGCGCAGCAGATCGCTCAGCCGTTCCCACGCTTCGTCCAGGCCATCGGCCCGGATCACCTCGCCCTTCACCGCGCTCAGCGCTTCGGCAAAGCGCGTGGCCAGGTCGTCGAAGCGGCGGCGCGATTGCCAGGGCGTGGGGTGCGCCGCGTCGCGTCCGGTGGCACGCAGGCGCGCCAGGATGTCTTCACGCGCAGTCGTCATGTTGGCCTGCCTCCGTCTCAAGAGTGCGTGACAGCATACCCAACGGGCAAGTTTCAACAACGGCCCTGTCTGCCCCGGTCGCCGGGAGTTCAAAACCCCCGGCTAAATCTGCCAAGTCCGCTTCAGCGGACTACAATGCCGGGCGAGACGACGAATGTCAGTCCACTTCAGGGGACTTTACACCCGTAGCCGGGGATTTTAATCCCCGGTGTTGAAACCCTGCCCATTGGGTCAACATTCTACCGCAATTTACGCCTCGTCGGCGGACTCCTGGGCCGTCGCTTCCGCCTCGGCATACACTTCGATCATGTTGAACAGCAGCACTCTGGCAAAGGTGTGCATCCGGCGGATCAGTTCCACCCATGCCAACGAAGGGGGCTGCCCGGTCACTTCGATAAAATTGAGCACGTCCTCATGGAGGACCTGGAGAAAGAGCAGGCAACACTCTCCGGTCTGGGGCAGGCTCAGGCCGCAGTCACGGAACAGTGTCACGTACTCTCTGGCGAGCAGATCAAGGACTTCCTGGGTGCTTGCCGGGTTCGGCGATGCCAGATGGCGCTGAAACTGCTCAAACAACTGGCGGCCTTTGGTGCGGAGGCGCTCTTTGGCCGTGCCGTCCATGTGCTGATACCAGTCCATCCCGTCGTAAGCGCCGGTGGCGAAGATCAGGCGGGCCTGATTGAGCGCATTCTGGGTCAACAGTCTTGCTTCGGCGGAAGGCACTTCCTGACGGGTGGCAGACCAGCGCTGGAGATCGCTGCGGCGGAAACGGCGGTGTCCGCCGGGCGTGCGCTGCGCGGGCAACCCACCCCGGTCGGCCCAGTTGCGGACCGTCGCCGGATGCACGCCCAGGATGTTGGCGGCTTCCCGTAGGCTGACCCATTCACTGTGCGAATCCTTTTTCATCGTGACGGCCTCTCCTTCTAAAAATTATTCCCTTGATCGACAAATCCTACCCATTGCTCTTTCTCTGCGAGGCGCGGTATTTCCTTAGCTTTGTTCCCGTTGCCATTCACGGCGCAGCAGGCCGCAGCGCACCATGTCGTGGCGCTTGCCATCTCAGTGCAAAAATTCCCGAAACGCGCTTTCTTGCCGAAAGCCCGGCTTGTCATAGACGGCGATAGGCCGCTGGTAGTAGTCCAACACGGGCAACTGCACGCAGCAAGTCGGCAGGGTATGGGGAGTATCCTGTCCTGAGTCGAAACGGCTACTCGCCGAATCGCCCCCCATCCGGCAGGTGTCGTCGCTGAGATCATCTTGCTGAGTTTGTATGATGTTTTTCTACAATATCACGCGGGCATTGTAAAGCCAAAAGTGCGGCTGTGCAAGATTTTTGTAGAAAAATCCCACAATAATGCCAAAGGCGTGGAGATTTTTACCGCTTGGGCGCGCGAGTCGGCCCGGTCTGCGCCGCCCGCCGCATGGCAAGCAGGGCCAGGCTGCCGCCCGTTGTCCCGACGATCAAGGCCAGCCCCAGTGCCAGCAAGAAGATGGCCCAGCTCTCCGTCGCGTCCGGCGAGCCGCTGTCCGGCGCGGGCGAAGGGGTTACGGGCGGAGACGGTGTGGGCACGAGCGTGGGGGAAGCCGACGGCACGGCAGCGACGGCGAGCGCCAACAGCGTGGCGACGGTCGGTGGCGGCGGCGAAGGCGATGGAGTCGCGCTGGGCGGCGGCGTGGCCGTCGCCGTCGCGTCGGGGGGACGTAAACGCAATTCCATGCCCGGCACGATCACCGCGCCTGCCGCCAGGTCGTTGAGCGCCCGCAGTTCGTCCAGGTCCACGCCGTAGATCAAGGCGATGTCCCACAGCGTCTCGCCCGCCTGAACCACGTGCACAGCGGGCAGGGTCGGCGGCGGCGGGGGCGACTGGCCCGGCCCCAACCGGACGAGGATCGCGTCGCCGGGGTGCAGCAGGGCGTTTTCCGCCAGGTAGTTGAGCGCCAGCAGATCCGCCAGCGGCACGCCGTAGGTTACGGCGATGTCCCACAGCGTTTGCCCCTGCTGTACGATATGGATCACCGTGCCGTCGGCATTTGGCGCAGCCACCACGACCGGCACAGCCGGGATGGCCGAAGCCGCGTTTCCACCGGGCGCGTTGCCGTTTGCCTGGGATGCTGCCGGGGCGCGCGTCGCCGGCGGGGAGGCCGACGGCCTGCCGACCACCAGCACATACCACGTCTCACTGCCGTTAGATGCAACTCCTGCCCCGGCGTGCGGCGCGGTCGAGAGCATCGTGCCCAGGTGAATATCGTCGCTGCTCCACATCTGAATGGTCCAGGCGATGTCCACATAGCCGGACGTGCCCGACGCGAAGTTCTCCACCGCATAGCCCACGTACCCGGCGGCAGTGGCGCGGTCCTGCGGGCGGGAGCCACCCTCGCCGGTGTGACTGTGTGTGCCGGTGGCGGCGCACCAGTTGGCGTGGCGCTGCGCGGCGACCATCAGGCTGTCGTTGATCTCGAACGGCCCCATGCCGCGCCCGGCGCGGAAGGCGTTCACGGCGGCGAGTAGGTCATAGCCCGTCTCGCTCTGCGCAGCGGCGGGCGCGAGTCCCGGCGCGGAGAGGAGAAAGAGAACAGGGAAAACCAGAAGGATAATCTTGCGCATAGCTGTCACCGGGGACTCAGGCCCCCGGCCGGGCAAACCGGGTCTGCTAAAGCGGACCGAAACCGGCGACCTCGCGTGAACTCAGTCCACTGAAGTGGACTTTTCTTGTTTAGCCAGGGATTTCAATCCCTGGCGACCCGGCGAGATTGCCTGGGTTTGATCTGTACGCTCTACGTTGCCACCACATTTATACTATACACGTTTCCCCCGGTTTTTTGTGGCCTCTGTGTACCGGATTGGCCGGGGGGTATAATCCTCCCCATGACTCAAGCCCTTCCCCCTGCCATTCGCTTCGACGGCGTGCGCTTTGCCTATCCGGGCGGGCCGCTCGTGCTGCGCGACATCAACCTGGTCGTCCCTGCCGGGCAGTTTGTGGCCCTGGTGGGCGTCAACGGCAGCGGCAAGACGACGCTGCTTTCGCACCTCATCGGTTTGCTGCGCCCGACGCAGGGCCGCGTGCACATTCTGGGCGACGACGCGGCGGAGCTGTCGGTCGGGGCGCTGGCGCGGCGGGTGGGCTTTGCCTTCCAGAAACCGGAACAACAGTTGTTCTCCGCAACCGTGCAGGAGGAGATTGCCTTCGGCCCGCGCAACCTGGGCCTGCACGGGGCCGACCTGCGCGCCCGCGTAGAGGAGACCCTGGCAGCCTTCGGGCTGACCGAACTGGCCGGGCATCCGCCCGCCGTGCTGAGCTTCAGTCAGCGGCGGCTGGTGGCCCTGGCGAGCATCGCCGCGCTCAAGACGCCCATCCTGGCGCTGGACGAACCGCTGGCCGGGCTGGATGGCCTGTGGCGGCGGCGGGCCATTGCCTGGATGAACGACCACCACGCGGCGGGCGGCACGGTGATGCTGATCACCCACCACATGCGCCTGGCGGCCAAAGCCGACCGCGTGCTGGTGATGTACCGGGGGCGCATCACCGCCGACGGCGCGCCTGCGGACGTGTTCGCGCGGCCCGAAACGCTGGCAGCGGCAGGGCTGGCCGAGCCGTTCAGCGTGGCGCTGGGGCACAAACTGGGCCTGCCCGGCCCGACCCTGACGATTCGTAGTGTGCTGGCAGCGCTGAAGGCCAGAGAGCGGGGATAGGGAGAAAGTGGGTATACACGATGTCTTAACGTCGGTTGATTCTTCTGTTGCGCAATTCAACCCATGCCTGACGGATACCGCGCATCATGAGGTTGTCGAAGCCCAAGAAATCCTTGAGAACGATATTATCTACATAATCAAGCGCCTGACCGTCTTTTCCCTGACGCAGTAGCACATCCACTTTTTCTACGTCGAGATCATGGTGTTCGCTATAGGGTATAGGAAGTTCTTCTGCCTCGCGCGGCTCTAATTCCAACACACCGCCGCCATAGCTTCGCCCACTTACTTCAGCCCAGGCCAGGGTCAGTGAGTTGTAGAAGCTGGCTGCCAGCAGTCGCGGGTCGATCCCTGTTTTTACGCGCACCCGGTGAATCGTGTCGGTCGAAGTGGCTTGCGCTTCATTCACCACCAGCAGGGGGTATCGGTGAATCTGGCGAAAGAGGAATGCGTCGGGAGCATATACAGACGGCACATCGTACCATCTGCGCCTGATCCGGCACTTAAAACCCGTATGGACGTTGTCCTGTCGCCCTTCATCCAGGTAATCGAGCAGACCTTGAGGAAGTTGTTCTACTTCAGTACCGGTCAGGTGCAGAAGAAATGCGGGATACCGGGTCTGATACTGGCGGAAATCCGCTTCGCTCAGAATGATAGAGCTTAGCGCAGAAGTGCGTCCTATAATCGGCACGGTATAGCCATCTGCACACAGTTTCGCTCTGGTGTCTTTGGACAGGACAAAAAAGCTGTTCCGACCCGTGACAATACCGACATCGACTTCTGCCAGTTCGCCCAGCGCAGTAAGCCGGTCGGATTGCTGCGCCTCATCAAGCACTTTGAAGGCGTCGGCACTCAGGAACAGCGCCGTCCACTTCATCCCGTTGCGAGAGTGCCTGGACGGCACATGAGCAATCGCCGCATCCAAATCCCTCGTCCGGATCAGATGATCGCCATCATCAAATTCAACGGTGTGAATATCAGACGTCACACCGGCGAAGTTCCTTTTTCCTTCGGCCAGCAGAAGCAGCACTTCTTGTTGGATCTCAGGAAACACGAGTTTACGAAACCCAACCAGAACAATGTGCTCAAAGTATCTGCCTAAGCGTGATCGCAATTCTGCTGCATATTTGACCTGCAACAGTTCCGCAGGAACAACCATCGCCATCCGCCCGCCGTTCTTGAGCAACTCAATGCTTAGTTGTACAAACGCAGTCCAGGCGTTGGCAAGTTTTGTCGGCCTATACCCGGCCAGTCTCAAATGCTTGAAGGCTTCTTCTCGACTGTCATCCTCAAAATGTTGGAACCGGATGAAGGGGGGATTTCCCAACACGACATCATATGGGCCCTCTGCACGCAACTTGTCATATACACCGAAAAAGTCACCACAAATCCAACGCACATGCGGCGTAGCAGGGAACATTGCAACTCGTTGCTGCGCCTTCTGTATTTCCCGTTCCTCAATTTCGACAGCGGTGATCGCCGCTGCCGCTGAACTCGTTACAAGCTGTTGCAATGCCGCCATGACGAAATTGCCATCACCTGCACTGGGTTCAAGAATCGCTTCTGTTCCAGTACGAATTGCCCACCTGGCTAAGTAGCCGGCAAGTTTGAGGGGCGTATAGTAACCCCCTCTACGTTTCTGGCGATTGGCAGGTTTTTTGTTGGTGTCAAACAGGATACTCATGTGAAGCCAGCCCTGTCTACTTCAACAACTAATGGCTCACGAAAACTATCACTCAGGTTCCGTATTCTCTATAACCTCAGCAACGTTATGAGGCGGTAAGCCCTTGTATCGTTCCAGGTAGCGCGAAAAAAGGGTCGCCGAGAACTTCTCAATATGCAGGTTTGATGCTGTTGCAGGCACAGCACGATCAAGTTGTCCGGTCTGCGGATCCCATACGATCAGGCAAATCGCCTCGGCAAGATGCGCCTGATTGAGCACCTCTTTTCGCGTTCCGAGTCGCTCTAGTGTTCGGATTATATCCAGTGCCTGCTTATCTGCTAATGCTGGACGCGGCATGATCACGGCAAATGCAACTACGGCGTAAGGAAAACGGGTGTGGACGGTGGCAGCCTCTGTTGCCAGATCGTTGATCATATTCTGCCAATTCTTGCCGATACTTTTCAGGTCATTCAGAGTTTTGCTGTCAAAGACCACTCTGGGGCCATCCGGCCGGTAGACCACGTCGAAATTCTGCGGCCTTACGCCGCCAATGACACGCACCTTACCGTATTCGACACAATCCGCTTGCGGAGGAAGGAGAGCATTGGAGGTAGACTCATGAACAGGAATTCCTCCCAACATCGTTGCCAAAGCCCTGGCGAAGGCACGATCGATAAACGACGCGAAATTCACCGACTGCTTTCGGTCAAAGGCATTTGGGCTTTTGTTTTTGCTCGTCTCAGGGTTGATGTCTGCCAACCACAGTTGCCCCCACTTGCGGAGTTCCTGTTTATCGATCTCCAGGACCGGCATCGAGTTTGCCAAAAGCGCCATCTATCCCCCCTGTTCACACCTGGAAACGCCCGGTGATAATCGGAGAGCACATGTTGATTTTATCCCCGGTTGCCTGAATCACCACCCCACCGCGCGCGCCAGCTCATTCCCGGCTAGGGCCTTCCATCGCGCCGCGGCGTCGGGCGCCAGCAGGCGTGGGCGTGAGACGAGCGTGCAGGTCAGCCGCCCCGCCGCCGTCGCCACGCCGAGCACCTGTTCGTCCGGCATCCCACTCACGGCAGGCCCATACAGCCCTTCCAGCCGCAGCGCGCCGTCATCCGCTGGGAAATCCAGCCGCCCCAGGTTCGTGATCGACAGGTCGTAGTCCACGATCAGCCCGCCTTCCGCCGCGATGACCTGTTCGTAGGGTATCCTGGCGAGAATCTGTTCCGCCGTGTGAAACAGCGCGAAGAAGCGCGGGTCGGCGATGTCGCGTTGCATCGACTCTTTGAACTCGCGTGCCTTTACCCAGAACTCCCGGCCCGGCGCGCAGTCCAGGCGGGTTTTGACGCCGCCCTGGATCAACATGCCGTACTGCTCCCCAACCGGCTGGCGTAGCCTGTCGCGCAGGCTGACCGGAGTCGATACGCAGCGCACCGTCGGGCCGCCCGCGCTCAGCCGGACGAGCGCCGTCAGGAAGGCTACACCCAGTGCCGCGTGAACGGTGGTCCTTTCCCGGCGACAGCGGGCCATCAGCGTGGCGGTCTGCGTCTCGTCGAGCGACCAGGGCAGCACATAAAGCTGTTCTCCGGCAGCGGCGTCGAACACGTTTGGCTCGCCCGGCTTGCTCATCGCCATGCGCGCAAAGTCGAGCAGGTCGGGGTCCAAGGGCGGTAGCAGCTCTGCCAGCGCGGGGAGTTCGGGCAACGGCTCGACCGGGGCAGTGGGGTGGGCCAGGTAGTGCAGCGCATCACGCAGCACGTAGGCGGCGGAGAGGCCATCGGCGACGCAGTGATGGCAGACCATCACCAGCGTGGAGTAGCCGCCGTCCTTGACCAGGACGAACCGGGCCAGCGGCCCCTCGCGCGGAAAAGGCACGGTCAGTTCCCCGGCCACGATTGTTGCCCAGTCGCCTTCGACTGTGCGGATGGAGAATTCCGGCGCGCCCTCGGTGGTGTACCAGCGAGCGTCGTTGCATACCTCGACCCGTCCGGCGACCAGCGGGTTTTTCTGCCGGACCTTCGCCAGCGCCGCCCTCAACGGCTCGACTGCCAGATCGCCGCGTAGCCGGGCCGCCAGCGCGAAATTGATCGCCCGCTGCCCACCGCCCCACATGAGCGACTCCACCGCCGACAGCATTCGCCACATGGTCTGTCCTCTCCTGCCTGATAACGCACCCAGGAACAAGCCGCCGATGACCAGCAGCGTGGCGCCTGCCGTTCACCTTCCCGACGAAAATCACCCCGTCGCCGGCGAGGCCACACCGAAATACATCTCAAGGTTTTCCTGCGGCGGCTCGCCCGCGCCGTAGATCATGCGCGTGCAGCAGCGGGTGTAACGCAGGTTGTGGTTGTGGGCAAAGACGGTGGCCTGGGCGTTGCGGTCGGGGATGTCCACCCGTACCTGCCGCCCCTGAAGCCTGCCCAGCGCCGTGCGGAGTAACCGTTCGGCTCCCCAAAAGGAGCGATGAACCCAGGGGCCGATGTGCGCCGTATCGTTGCCGCGCAGTTGTGCCAGGATAAAGCCCGCCACCCGGCCATTCTCCTCGTCTACCCAGGCGTAGTGAGGAAAGTCCTGCACCAACCGGGTGATGATTCGCCCGCGCGCCACGCCGAACGCCTGCGCGTCCAGGGCGATCACGGCGGGCAGGTCGGCCTCGCGCAGGGGGCGCGCCTGTGGCCCCAGGTAGGTGCTGGCGCGGCCTTCCCACACCTCGATGGAGTACAGCGCGCGGAAGCCCATCCGCTCGTACACCGGGCGGCCCATGTCAGAGGCGTCCAGCAAGATGCAGCGCACGCCCTGTTCTTGGGCGTAATCAATCGCCGCCTGCGTGACCCGCCGCCCCAGGCCGCGCCGCCGGTGATCGGGGTGCGTGATCACCACGCCGATCCAGGCGCGGTCTTTGCCGTAGCCGGTGCTGATGGCCGTCGCCAGCAGGGTGTCGCCCTGGACGATGCAAAAGCTGCCACGCCCGCCCCAGGTGATCAGGCGTTCCCAATCCTGGACGGTATGCGGCCAGCCGACGCTGTTCGCCAGGGCAGCAGCACGTGGGGCATCCTCCAGGCGCAGGCGGCGCAGGCGGGTTTCGGGCGGCGCTTGTTCATTCCAGGTCAGGGACATAGGGCTATCGGCTTTCAGCGATCAGCAGTCAGCAGTCGGCAATCAGCAGATGATGTCTGTCCGTTGTGGTCGGCGGGCGAACAGCAGTGCTCAGAGGACGGGCACAATGTCACCGGGCATTATAACCGCAAACGGCGCGCGGGGGCATGACAAAAACAACGGCCGGCGGTAGGAACGGCCGCGCGTTAGGCCCTATCGGTGGCGGGTGTTTTGCGCTATAAAAATAAACGTTTTCTCATCGCGCCGGTCAGTACGACTCTCCCGAAAGGCTGGCATGACTCACCCGCTTACGATTGGGACGGCGGTTGCCGCCCCCGGTCAAATCGTCTACGGCAAATTCGACGGTGTGCCCCTGCCCACCGGCGGAGCCGACTTCTTCCCGGTAATCATCGCGCAAGGCCGCGCCGATGGCCCGGTGCTGTGGCTCACGGGCAGCATTCACGGCAACGAGTACACCGGCCTGGCCGTCATTCACCGCCTGCTCGGCCCCAACGGGAGCGATTTTCCCTTGCGCGACCTGCGCGGCACGGTGATCATGGTGCCTACGCTCAACCCGGCAGGGCTGCGCACCGGGTCGCGTAGTCCGTATTACCTGTACGGCGCCGACCCCAATCGCCTGTTCCCCGCCCCGATCCGTCAGGGCGGCAGGCCGCACCCGGAAGCCGACGCCAATGACACTGCGCCAAGTGTGTTGGAGCGCGCCTACGAGCGCCTCTTCGCCGAGATCGAGACAACCGCAGACTACCTGATCGACCTGCACAACGCCGTGATCGGCTCGCTCCCGTTTGCCTTCCGTGACCCGGTTTACTATGACGGCAACGTCGAAGGCGCGCGCGAGGCCGCCCGTCGTCTGCAAAGCACGACCGACGCCATGTTGGAGGCATTCGGCTTCCCGGTCATTAACGAATTTCCATCTGCTGAATACCTCAAAAAGCAGCTGCATCGCTCGGTCAGCGGATCGGTGCTGCTCAAGGCGCGCAAACCGGCCTTCACGGTGGAACTGAGCAGTTATCTACACGTCAACCCCCTGGCCCGCGATGCAGCGGTGGTCGGCATTCGCAATGTGATGCGCTGGGCCGGGATGCTCCCCGGTCCGCGCGAAGCCTTGCCGCCCATCCCGCGCCCGAAGGTGAATTTCCCCGTGCGGCGGATGATGGCCCCGCGCGCGCCACAGAGCGGCATCGTCACGCACCTGGTCCGCGAAGGCGACGTGATCCAGTCTGGGCAGGCCGTCGCACGCCTGACCGACATCTTTGGTCGTCCCCTCGGCCCAGAGGGAGGGCTTATCCGCGCCGAACATGACGGCTATGTGGTCGGGCTGATGCAGGGGATTGTCTTTTATGAGAACGAACCGGTGATCTGGATGGCCGTGCGCGACAGCGGCGACCTGCTGCTGCCCTACCCGGAGGACTATTGAGGTTCGCAAACGGTCAACAGTCCGCCGCTGCGGTTTCGGCTATAATGAAAATGCACTGTATCGAGGTACCCTTATCGGGGGAGAAGCTGTGGAACCAACCATCATCCTTGTGGCTGCGGCGGCTGTACTCATCGTGATTCTGGTCTACATGCGTGCGCGGCGCAAAACACCCCCTGCTCAGGCTGCGCTGCCGCCGGAACTGGCAAAGCCCTACTCGAACCCCAGCGGCTTCGAGGACGGCCTGGCCGACGCGCTGGAAAAAGAATACCGCTGGGGGCAGGTGGACCGGGTCGACGATCCCACCTGGTATCGCAAGGGCGTGGAAGCGTTTGAGTTCCGCAAGGCTATTGAGGCGGCCCTTGAGTTGGGCAGTCAGGCCGCCGCCGAGAACGCCCAGCCCCAGACCGAGGTGAGCGACGAGACGCAGCCCGCCACGCCCTTCGGGGTAGAGATGCCGTCTGACGAACCGGACGACGCTCCCGACGCGCCATCGACCTGATCTCCCGGCGTGTTCTCCAAGACGGCCCGGAGGAGAGCGGACGCCATGACTTCGCCGCTTACAGGCAGCGCCCCGGCGCGGCAGCACGACGTCGACTGGCTGCGCGTGTTGGCCGTGCTGTCGTTGTTCGTTTTGCACGCCGCTTACCCGTTCGACCCCTTCCCTTGGCATATCAAGAGTCCGCAGCAGAGCCATGCGTTCTGGTTTTTGATCGCTTTCCTGAACGAATGGAACATGCCGCTGTTTTTTCTGCTGTCCGGCGTGGGGACGTGGTTTGCGCTGGGGTTTCGCAGCGGTGGGCAATACGTGCGGGAGCGGTTCCGGCGGCTGGCCCTGCCATTGTTGTTCGGCCTGCTGCTGATCGCCCCACCGCAGGCATATTACGAGCAGATGCAGCGTGGACAGTTCGCGGGCAGCCTGCCGGCCTTTTACCCGCACTATTTCCAGACTGCCTACCTGCAAGGCAACGTTGGGCTATATAATCTGTGGTTTCTACTCTACCTGTTCGCTTTCTCGCTGATCGCGCTGCCGCTGTTGATCGGCCTGCGGCGCGCTGCCGGGCGGCGCGTCATCGACCGGCTGGCCACGCTGGCCGAAAAGCGCGGCGCGATCCTGCTGTTCGGGCTGCCGCTGGCGCTCTCCGAGATGTTGCTGCGCGGAAGCTGGCCCGATCACCGGGGCGCGCTGCTGGCGGACTGGGCCAATGTGGTCTTCTGGCTGGGCTTTTTCCTTTTCGGCTATCTGTTTGCTGCCGATGCGCGCTTCGGGCAGGCTGCCGAACGCCATCGCCGGGCCGCCCTCGGCTTGGGCAGCGCGACCATGCTGCTGCTCTACGCCCTCTGGTTGACGGCGGCTGCGTCCGGCGGCGCGTCCGGCCCTACCTACGCGGTGGAGCAGGCCGTGCATGGCTTCAACGTCTGGTTCTGGGTGGTGGGCTTTTTGGGCCTGGGGCGGCGCTATCTCAATTTCACCAACACGCTGCTCAGGTATGCCAGCGAGGCCGCGCTGCCGGTGTACATCCTGCACCAGATGGCGATCATCGCCGTCGGGTTTTACGTCGTCGCGTGGGATGTTCCCCTGGTCGTCCGCTACGTCGTGCTGTTGGTCGGCGGGTTCGCCCTTACACTGGGGCTGTACGAAGCCATCCGACGCTTTAACGTCACGCGCTTTCTGTTCGGCCTCAAGCCGCTCAAGCAAACGCCGGGGTCCTAGTTAATTCCGACCTGCTTGACATATTTTTTGCAAGACGCTATCTTAGGGGCAGGATGGACTCGCCCAAATGTTCCGTTTCGATTCGGGCAGGTCGATGGGGGCGGGTAGCGCCGCGATGGGGGTTCATGTGCGGATTCTGGCGCTGGAACGCGAAACACCGGGTGTCACGGCGGAGCAGTTCCGGCCCGATCTGCTGCGGGCCGAAGCCCGGCGCGCCTGGGAGCTTTACCAGACGGGCGTGTTCCGCGAGATGTACTTTCGCCAGGACTGTCCCGAAGCGGTGCTGATCCTCGAATGCGCCAACGTGGACGCTGCAAACGCCGCGCTGGCCTCGCTGCCGCTGGTGCAGGCCGGCTTGATCGCGTTCGATGTGATCCCGCTCAAGCCCTATCCGGGGTTTGCCCGGCTGTTCGCCGGAAGCGAAGGGTAAGTTCAAACAGGGTATAACGGTTACGCAAAGGAGGAGTTTTATGTTGTTGCGCCATGTTTCCAATGTAGGTCGTTTTTCCCGCGTTTTTGCCGTCGTGATCGTCCTGGCGCTTGCGCTGGGGACGCTCTCGCTGCCCGCCGCCGCGCAGCAGACCATCGTTCTGCGCGTGGGCACGGGCGACAGCGGCGAGGGCCTCAACCCGCACCAGGAGATCATCGCCCGCTTTGAGGAAGCCAACCCCGACATCCTGGTCCAACTGGAGGCCGTCGCCGGGCGCGACTATTACGCCCGCCTGCTGACCCAGGTGGCCGCCGGGGCCGCACCGGACATCATGCAGATCGGCGACGACGCCGTGCCCATGTTCGTAAACGCGGGCGCGCTCGTGCCGCTGGACGACTTCATCACCGGCAACTACCCGCTCGACCTGGGCATCTACCTGCCGGGGCTGCTCGAACCGGGGCAGTTCGCGGGCCAGCAGTACATGCTGCCGAAGGACTTTAGTCCGCTCGGCGTCTACTACAACAAGGCGCTGTTTGACGAGTTCGGTGTGCCGTATCCCGAAGACGGCTGGACGTGGGATGACTTCCTGGCGACCGCGCAGGCCCTCACCCAGGACCGCGACGGTGACGGCCAGACCGACGTGTGGGGCGTGCAGCTTCCCGCCGCGTGGACGACCGGCTTCGAGTACTGGGTCGCGGCGGCAGGTGGCAGCCTGATCAGCGAGGACGGCGCGTCCTTCGTCGGCTATATGGATTCCGAGGCGACGGCCCGCGCGGTGCAGTTCTACGCCGACTTGTACAACACCTACCGGGTCGCGCCGCCGCCCGCCGACATGAGCCTGTTCGGCGGCGGCAACAGCGAGTTCGAGAACGGCCGGGCGGCGATGCGGCTGTTTGGCCGCTGGCCACAGTCGGGGCTGCGCCAGAACCCGAACGTGGACCTGGGCGTGGTCGGCCCACCCGCCGACGCGGCCCGCGCCAACGTGCTGTTCTGGGGCGGCTTCGGCATCTCGTCCACCAGCCAGAACCCGGAGGCGGCGTGGCGCTTCCTGCGCTTCTATGTGGGTGAAGAAGGCGCGCAGGTGTGGAAAGACTGGGCACTGCCCGCCGTCGCGTCGGTGGCGGAAGAGGCCGGCCTGAACGCCGATCCGATTGAGGGCGTGTGGCTGAACGAGCTGAACTTCCTGGCCCCGCGCGCCTACACCTTTACGCCGTACTGGAACGAGACGGCAGACCCCGCCCTGCGCCGCGTGCTGGAGACGGTCATCCTCGACCCGGCGGCGGACGTGCCCGCGTTGCTGGCCCAGGCCGCGCAAGACGCCCAGGCCGCCCTCGACGAGCAGATGGCGGAGTAAGCTCCGCGCCTGCGGCTCTGACGGGTTCAGTAGGGGCACAGCTTGCTGTGTCCCTACGACACCTGCGTGAAAGCATCCGAGATGCCTCCTCTCATCGCCCTCCGCCGCCGCTGGCGCGACCTGTCCGCCGCCCGGACAATGCTTTTGGGATACAATCGAGACAGGGCTGTGGGTAAAGGAAGTTCGGGATGAGTGAATTACAAATTACTCTGACCTTGCCAGGCGAACTCGCGGTAGAGGCCGCGCAGTCGGAATCGCCGGAACGGTGGGTCTTGGAACTGATCCTCTGCCAGTTGTACGCGGAAGGTAAGATTACCACCGGGCAGGCAGCGCGGCTGTTGGGAGTCTCGCGGGTGGACTTCATGGCCGTGTTGGACCGGCGCGGGGTGCCGTTCTTTGACCTCTCGGCGGAGGAGTTAGCTGCCGACGCCACAAACGCACGTCGGGCCGCCGAAAGTGCCAGCCATGCTCGTCGTCAGTGATTCCAGCCCTCTGATCGCGCTCGCGCAGATCGACCACTTGTGGCTGCTCGAACGCTTGTTTGGCCGCGTCTATGTGCCCGACGCGGTCTGGCGCGAGGTCGTGACCGGCGGGCGTCCACCCGTCAGCGAGCAGATTCCCCGCCAAAGCTGGATCGAAAGGGCCGCCATCGATCCGCAAATGACGCTGGAACTGGCCGCTGACGAGGGCGAAGCGCAGGCTATCGTTCTGGCGGTTCAGATGCGGGCCGATTACCTGCTCATCGACGAGCGCCGCGCGCGGGAAATCGCCAGACGTCACGGGCTGGCTGTGATCGGAACGATTGGTATTCTTCTGGAAGCCAGACGCCGGAACGAAGTAGCCGAGATCACGCCGCTGCTTGACGAGCTGGTTGCAAAAGGCTTTCGTATCAGTTCGGCCCTCTACGAGGCGGCCAGGGTACAGGCTGGCGAGCAACCTGCGACATAGTGTTTTCCGAGGGTACTGCTAAAGGGCCGAAGACGATGCTTATCTTCCTCCGCCGCCGCTGGCGCGACCTGCCCGCCGCCCGGCGCGAGGCGATCACGTTCTACCTGTGCATCTCGCCCTGGATCGTGGGCGTGGTGGTCTTTGTGGCCGGGCCGATGCTGGCCTCGCTGGGCATCAGCTTCACGCGCTGGGAGTTGCTCTCCCCGCCGCAGTTCGTCGGCCTGCGCAACTACCAGCGCATGTTCACCCGCGACCCGCTGTTCTGGCAGTCGCTCAAGGTGACGGCCCTCTACACGGCGGCCTACGTGCCTACCGAACTGGTCGGCGGGCTGGCGCTGGCCGTGCTGATGAACCGCCGCGTGCGCGGGATCGCCGTCTTCCGCGCCATCTATTATCTGCCCTCAGTGCTGTCCGGCGTGGCGTTCGTGGTGGTGTGGATGTGGCTGCTGCACCCCACCGCCGGACTGATCAACACCGCGCTGCGGCTGGTCGGCCTCCAGGGGCCGCGCTGGCTGGCCGATCCGAACACGGCGCTGATCGCGCTGTGGATGATGAGCCTGTGGGGGCTGGGCCGCGCGGCGGTGATCTACCTGGCCGGGCTGAAGGCCGTGCCGGGCGAACTGCTGGAAGCCGCCGCCATCGACGGCGCGGGGCGCTGGAAGCGCTTCTGGCGCGTCACGCTGCCGCTGCTGACGCCGACCATCTTCTTCAACCTGGTGCTCAGCATCATCTCCACCTTCCAGACCTTCACCAGCGCGTTTGTCGCCACCGACGGCGGCCCGCTGGATTCGACCCTGTTCTACGTGCTGTACCTGTACCGCCAGGCGTTCCAGAACTTCAATATGGGCTACGCCTCGGCGCTGGCGTGGGTGTTGTTCGTGATCGTGCTGGCGTTGACGCTGCTGGTGGTGCGGTCGGCGCGGCGCTGGGTGTACTACGAGGGGGAACGGGAGTGAGCGTGCGGCGGCTGTTCTCCTGGCAAACGCTCTCCTGGACGCTGCTGCTGCTGGTGGCGGCGCTGTTCCTGACGCCGCTGGCCTGGATGCTGTCGTCGTCGCTCAAGCCGGATTACGCGGTGCTGGCGGTGCCGCCGACGCTGCTGCCCAACCCGCCGCGCTGGCAGAACTACCCGGAGGCGCTGACCTACGTCCCGTTCGGGCGCTATGCGTTGAACACGCTGCTGATCGCTTTCGTCAGCGTGATCGGGCACATCCTGTCGTGCACCCTGATCGCCTACGGGTTCGCGCGGCTGCGCGCGCCGGGGCGGGATACGCTGTTCCTGGTCGTGCTGGCGACGATGATGCTGCCCTACCCGGTGACGATGGTGCCGCTGTACATGCTGTTCAACGCCCTGGGATGGGTGAACAGCTTTTTGCCGCTGACCGTGCCCGCCTTCTTCGGCAGTCCGTTTTACATCTTCCTGCTGCGCCAGTTCTTTTTGACCATTCCGCGCGACTACGAGGAGGCCGCCCGGCTGGACGGCGCGAGCACGCTCCAGGTGATCCGATACGTGATCGTGCCGCTGTCGGTCCCGGCGCTGGCGACGGTGGCGATCTTTACCTTCCAGGCGTCGTGGAATGACTTCCTCGGCCCGCTGATCTACCTGCACGACCAGTCGCGCTACACGGTGACGCTGGGTCTGAACTTCTTCCGCTCGACCTACGACGTGAACTGGGCCTACCTGATGGCCGCCTCGCTGGTGACGATGCTGCCGGTGATCGCGGTCTTCTTCCTGGCGCAGCGGCTTTTCATTGAGGGGATTTCGCTCACGGGGGTGCGGGGATAGGAGCGCAGCAAAAATGCCGCTGCCGCTGGGGTCCCCTCGCGGCGGTGCAAATCCACACGTTTGTACCCCGTCAGGGATCGAACGTGACCATGTGTCGCAGGGCCAGCGCGCCCACCAGCGCCAGCGCCTCCTGCCCGAAACGGGCGCTCAGGTCGCGTAGGGGAATACGTCCGTCCAACAGGGCCAAAAAACCCTCCCATTCGGGCCGCACGGCCAGCAGGGCGCCTTCGCGCAGCAATGCCAGCCCCCACGCCTCGCGGCGGCGTTCCGCCTGCAACCGGGGACGCCAGTCTGGATGCAGAGATAGGGTCGGTGGGGCAGGCGGCTGTGGAGGAAGCTCCGGCGTGATCAGCAGGGGATCGCGCCCCTGTTCGAGCATCATCGCGCGGCAACCGCCGTGACAGTGCGCAAACGCGGCACATTCCCTGCACGGCGCGGGGATGGCTGCCCGGAACTGTTCCATCGCCGGGCCATGCCACAGGTCCTGGAGGGGCTGTTCCAGCAGGCTGCCCGCCCGCAGGTGCGAATGTCCACACGGGCGCAGATAGCCCCAGGGATCGATGACGCAGTAGGCCACGCCTGCATAGCAGCCGGTGGAGCTGTTCTGCGGGACGAGGCACTGCGGGATACACACGCCGAACTGGACGGCCTCGCCTGCTGCCCGTAAGCGATCAATGGTACGGACCGCCGTCGCCACTTCTGCCGGGGACAGGCCCAGCGCGGGAATGTCTTCTCCTAGCCAGCGGCTGAACACGACGTGATCCGCCCCCAGCGCACGGCCTAGCCGCGCCAGGTTGGGGAGGTGATCAACGTTGGCGCGCGTGAGCACGGCGCTGATCGCCACCGGAATCCCTGTTGCCGTTGCTCGCCGGATGTTTTCGACCGTCTCAGCGAACGACCCCGCCACGCCGCTGAAGGCCTCGTGCGCGTCGGCGGTCGCGCCATGCAGGGAGATCAGGAAGCCGCCGAACTGCGGAACATCTCGCAGCAGAGCCAGCAGGCGGGCCGGGTCGCGCCAGCGCCCGTTGCTGAACACAGCGAAGCGCAACCCCAACGCCTGAACATGCCGGACGATAGCCGCGAAGTCGGGATGCAATGTCGGCTCGCCGCCGGTCAGACGCAGACGATGCACATGTGGCGCGATGATGTCCAGAATCGCTCGCCAGCCATCCAGGTCCAACGGGCGGCTCGCCGTCGATTCGTCCAGACGGCGGGTGGGGCGGTCGTCCACGAAGACGTTGCCGCAGCCCACACAGCGGTTGTTGCAGGCGGGGGTCAGTTCCAAGGCGTAGAAAACCGGGGCAGAAAGCGCCCGGAGCAAGGGGGGCATGGGGTTATTCGCAGGCGCAATCTTTGTCGCCGCCGTCTTGCGGCGGCAGCGGCAGGTCTTGCAGGCGGGCCTGATCGTCCAGGATCACTGTCGGGGTTCGCGCTCCCGACCTGCCGTTGAAAAAGAGGTCCAACACCGGCAGGTCGGCATTTTCAGCCTGCCGGGCGGCACGGTCTGTTTCGGTCGCTGGAGGAAGCATGACGGCGGTTCTCCCCAAAGCCGGCGCGCACCAACATAGCAGAGCGGTGAACTTAACCGCCCACAAACTCATTATAAATTAAAACCGACTTTTGGCAATCCGGGCCGGGAGCGCGATGGCGCTTTACGCTTGCCGCCCTCAGGCGGGGCGCTCTGCCGGGCGCCCCCGTCTCCAGCGCTACCGCTCAATCGGCACGCCCACCAGGTTGCCCCACTCGGTCCAGCTTCCGTCGTAATTGCGCACGTGGGGAAAGCCCAGCAGGTAGGTCAGCACGAACCAGGTATGGCTGCTGCGCTCGCCGATGCGGCAGTAGGCGATCACCTCGTCGTCCGGTTTAAGGCCCGCTTCCTCCTGGTAGATGGCGCGCAGTTGATCGGCGGGGAGGAACGTGCCGTCGTCGGGGTTGGCCGCGCGTGCCCAGGGGATGTTGCTGGCGCCGGGGATGTGGCCACCGCGCAGCGCGCCCTCGTTGGGGTAGTTTTCCATGTGCAGGCGCTTGCCGGTGTACTCGTCGGGGCTGCGCACGTCTACCAGAGGCTTTCCGGCCTGCACATGCGCCAGCACCTGGTCACGGAAGGCGCGCACCCGCGAGTCGTCGCGCTCCGGGGCGGGATAGGTCGTGGGGGGGTAGTGCGGAATCTCGCGGGTGAAGGGGCGACCTTCTTTCTCCCACTTGAGCCGCCCGCCGTCCATCACCTTCGCGTTGGTATGGCCGAACAACTGGAACACCCAGAAGGCATAGCAGGCCCACCAGTTGTTTTTGTCGCCGTAAAAGACGACGGTCGTCTCCGGCGTGATGCCGATGCGCGCGGCCAGCCGCGTGAAGCCGGCCCGGTCGAGGTAGTCGCGGCGCAGCGGATCGTTGAGGTCGGCGGTCCAGTCCACCTCCACCGCGCCGGGGATGTGCCCGGCCCGGTAGAGCAGCGGGTCTTCGTTGGATTCGACGATGCGGACGTTCGGATCGTCCAGATGGGCGGCGACCCAGGCGGTGGAAACCAGGGCGTCGGGGCGGGCATAACCGCGCGCGGCGATGTCGTCGGTCATGGCGGGTATCCTCCATGTTCATTTTTTAGAATATATCTATCATCTTTATCGATGATACCGTAAATGGTCAGGCAGGTAAAGACGAAAATCGGTATAATCGTATTAAAGCAGGATTGTGGAGGCAGTTTTCTATGACCGGACAGACCGAGCAGGTCACATACCAGTACATTGTCAAAACTCCCGGCACGATGAGCGGACGCGCCCGCATTGCCGGGCGGCGCATCCGTGTGCAGGATGTTTACGGCGCAAGCCTGTACTGGGGCTGGTCGCCGGACCGCATTTGCGACGAATACGACCTGACGCTCGGACAGGTCCACGCAGCCCTGGCCTATGCTTACGATCACCTGGACGAAATCCGCGCCGACATGCAGGCGGACGACGAACTCTACGAGAAACTGAAAGCGGAAAGCCCGCCCACCCATTTCCGCCAGTTGTGGGAAAAACGCCAGCAGGAACAGCAGGGTGAGTGATACGATCCGCTTCTATTTTGACGAGCACATCAGCCACGCCATCCGGGACGGTTTGCGGCGGCGCGGCATTGACGTGATCACCCCGCTAGATGCGAATCGAATTGCGTATTCCGATGAGGAGCAGCTTGCCTTTGCCTACAACCAGGGGCGGGTGATGGTCACACACGATCCCGACTACCTGGCGCTGCACCGCCGAGGCGTGCCCCATGCTGGAATCGCCTGGAGTCAGGCCAATAAACTATCCGTCGGCGAAATGATCGAAGCCCTCCAACTGATCCACGACATTTACACCGCCGCTGAAATGCAAAACCAGGTCGAATACCTCTGACCCACAAAAGGCCGACCCCCGCTGGATCGGCCCGCTGACGGCTGAAGGCTAACCCAATGTGCAGGTTTTCAACGCCTGAAGTCCCCGGCTACGGACGTAAAGTCCACTGAAGTGGACTGCCGGCCCCGGTCTCGCCCGGCATGGTAGTCCGCTTCAGCGGACTTTGCAGACTTAGCCAGGGGTTTTGAACCCCTGGCGACCGGGTCAGACACAGGCGTTTTTGAAACTCGCACATTGGGTATGCTGTTTACTGACCGCTGACGGCTATGCCCCGTCCAGCGCCCGGATCATCTCCCAGGCGAAGCGCGCGGCGCGCTCCATCCCCGCCGGGCGGATGTTGGCCGCGTTGTCGGCATACTGGTGCCACTGCGCCAACCAGCCATCGGCCCCGACGCCCACCAGGCAGATGCCCCGGAAGCCCCGGCTGCGCAGGCTACCGACCTCTTCCAGGATGACCATCTCGCGTCCTTGAACCGCCAGTTCGGGGTGCGCGCGCGCGGTCTGCTGGGCCAGGGCCAGCGATTCGGGATCGGGACGGTAGGCCCCCAGGGGCAGCAAGGCCGTGTGGCGCGTCACATAGGCGATGTCGTCCGTGCCGACCATCTCAAAATCGATAAACCAGGCGTCTGTCAGGCGGTCGCCGTAGGCGTCCAACAGCGCGTGCGTGCCCAGGCAGCCGACCTCCTCCGCGCCGGTGAAGGCCAGCCAGACCTCGGTGTGCTGAAGCGGCTGCTGCTGCAACTGGGCGCCGAGTCCCAGCAGGCAGGCGACGGCGGTGGCATTGTCGTTGGCCCCGTCGATGAAGCCGCCGCTCTCGTCGGCGATCAGCGTCAGCAGCCCGGTGGCCATCCCGACCATGCTCAGGCGGCGCAGCCATTCCGCCGCCCGCCCGACGCCCAGTGCCTGCGCGACCTGCGCCAGGCCGTTGAGCGCCGCCGCGCCGAAGCCCATCGTCGTCATGGGCAGGATCAGGCGTTTGAATTCGGGGGCGAAGGTCAGGCGGTGCTTGTTCGTGTCGGTATGGCCGAGCAGCACCACCGTGCGCCGGGCGGGTCCGGCGGCGGGGATGCGCGCGATCAGGGTGGCGCTTTCGCCGGCGACCGGGTTCAGCGCCGCCAGCGGCTGCCGCCGCCCGCTCATATTCTGCCACAGGGTGTAAGCGGCTCCCAGCGCCGCCAGCCCGCCCGCCAGCCTGCCCAGACGCCCCAGCCAACCCAGGATATTGCCCACCAGGGCCAGGGAGAGCGGGATCATCTGGCCGTAGCCCCACGTGTCCGGCGTGGGAAAGGGCAGTTCTTCCACCTCGGCGATGCCCAGGCGGGCCAGCGCGCCGCGCACGTACACGCGCGCCGCCGCTTCCTCCGGGTGGCCTGCCGGGCGCGGCCCGATCTCCTCCGCCAGCGCCCGCACGTGGGCCATCAACGCCTCTGCCGAAAGCGCGTCGGTCATGATTCCCTCCCTCGTATAACGGCTGACACTTTACATTATACGTGGTGGTGGCCGTTTCGGTGCACATGATAGGGAACGGAGGTGACGATCACGCGCTCCAGGTTGCGCAGCGCCAGGTTGAAGATGACCTGGCTGTTCTGGTGCAGCGCCTGCTCCCAGTAGCTATCCATCACCAGATAGCCCATGATGATATGCACGAACACATCCGGGTCGGAGTCCAGGATTTGCTCGACGTATTCGCGCACTGGGTCGGCCAGCAGGCGGTAGGGCGACGGGATGACGATGAGTTCGCCTTCGCCGATGCGCTTTTGCCATTTAGCCTGCACCGTCTGGGCCTTTTCGGGGTTCACGCCGATATGAATGGCCTTCCAGGGATGGCCCAGCGACTTGGCGACGTTGACCAGCCGCACCGTCTCGCGGTGCACGTCGTCCACCAGGATGATCGTCTGCACCGGGCGGGGAGAGATGTCCGGGCGCACCCCTTCCATGCTCAGGGCGCGCGCCACATCTTTGTAGTGGTGGTGGATGCGGAAGAAGACGAGCACCAGCGCCGGGATGAGCAGCACCACGAACCACGCCCCGGACGTGAACTTGGTGACGGCGAAGATCAGCATGACGATGCCGGTACAGACCGCGCCGAACGCGCTGATGCTCATCTTGAGCCGCCAGTAGCGGTCATATTCCAACGGCGCTTCCAGTCCCTGCACCACTTCGCCGGGCTGGAGTTTGCCAACCCGGCGCATGTGCACGACCATGCCGGTCTGCGAGATGGTGAAGCTGAGGAACACGCCGATGGCATACAGCGGGATCAAAGCGGTGACATTGGCGTTGAGCACGATCACCAGCAGCGAGGCGGCCACCGACAGGAACACGATACCCCACGAGAACACCAGCCGCCCACCGCGATAGGTGAGCTGACGCGGCAAAAAGCCGTCTCCGGCAGCCAACGCGGCCAGCCGGGGAAAATCCGCGTAGCTGGTGTTGGCCGCCATCAGCAGGATCAGCGCCGTGCCCGCCAGAGTCAGCAGGTAAAAGGGGCTTTCCTCGCCGTGCACCGTGCGCGCCAGCTGCGAGATGATCGTTTCGGTGTGGGTCGGCACAGCCTGAATCTGGTTGGAGAGCACCGTGATGCCCAGGAACAGCACGATCAAAATGCTGCTCATGGCGATTAGCGTCGTGGCGGCGTTGTGGCTGCGCGGCTGCTTGAAGGCGGTGATGCCGTTGGAGATCGCCTCCACGCCCGTCAGCGCGGTGCACCCGCTGGAGAAGGCGCGCAGGATCAGGAACAGGCCCAGCGGCTCCAGTACGGTGGCATGGATCGCCTCCACATCGGTGACAGTGGGCAGTGCGCCGGTCAGCAGCTTGAAAAAACCGACGATCAGCGTGAAGAACATCATCGCCAGGAAGAAGTAGGTGGGTACCGCGAAAACCCGCCCGCTCTCCTTGACGCCGCGCAGGTTGACGATCATCATCAGGCCGATCACGCCGATGGCCAACTCCACGCGGAACGGCAGCAGCCCCGGAAAAGCTGAGGTGATCTGGGCCACGCCGGAGGAGATGCTCACGGCTACCGTCAGGATGTAGTCGGTCAACAGGGCCGCCCCGGCTACCTGCGCGGGCACTTCGCCCAGGTTATCGCGGGCGACGATGTACGCGCCGCCCCCGTTGGGGTAGGCGTAGATGGTCTGGCGGTAGGAGATCGTCACGATGACCAGCAGCACGGCGATGGCGATAGCAATCGGGATCGACAGGCCCAGGATGGCCGCGCCAGTGCCCGCCATCGACAGGATGATCAGGATTTCCTCGGTCGCGTAGGCGGTCGAGGACAGCGCGTCGGAAGCAAACACGGCCAACCCCACTGGACGGCTCACAGCCTGGTGGGGGAGTTCTTTGGTTTCCAGGGGTTTGCCGAATAGGAGGCGGTAGAGGTTAAAGCGCGAGCGGGCGTCTTTGGTTGTTGAATGTGCAGACATGCGTGTCCTGGGGGTCAGAATGCGCCCCTTCATTCGCGCCTCTGGCGCGAGATTCATCGATAGCAGAGCAAAACACCGTCTTATTGTAGCCGATTTTGCTCTGAAATTCTATCCGAATCCGCCTCGTTATTGTTTGTGCGGGTCGATTGGTACAGAATACACGAATCGGCAGGATAAACTATCCCTACACGGTTCCCTTGATCATGATCAGCAGCATAATCACCGCCGTTTTCGCCCGAACGCTGTGCGGAAGCTGGGGCGGCATGTGTACCCACGTCCCGGCCTGGGCCGGCCTCGCGTCGCTGCCGAGGGTGAGGTCGGCCTCGCCCTGCAAGATGTGCAGAATGGCCGTCTGCGTCGAGGTGTGTTCCGAAAGCTCCTGCCCCGGCGCAAAGCCGAACAGGATAGCACTCATGCGGTCGTCTTTATAAAACGTGCGGCTCACGATGGTGTCGGGGGGAATATCTTTCACCAGGTCATACAGGTCAGGAGTGAGATGGTAGGCATTCATGAAAAACTCCTTTGGTCATGGTTCGCAAGCCGGCATCACCACCAGGGATTGTTCTGGGTGTGACGATAGACCATATAGACGCGCTCCGGGGCGGGCGGCTGGGGAAACAGCCGGGTGAACAGCCAGGTCAACACCACGCCGGCAATAAACCC
>Ga0209018_1000071_pt1 | contig 86080 bp, 68 predicted proteins | sample YNPBryBLVA2012_FD_185814 | JGI IMG/M metagenome (GOLD analysis project Ga0209018, IMG submission 185814) | Anoxygenic and chlorotrophic microbial mat microbial communities from Yellowstone National Park, USA - YNP Bryant BLVA 2012 (SPAdes)... ... | reverse complement strand
CACGGAGCGCTGGAGATGCAGTCTCCTGCTGCGTTTTACGCGGCATGGAGGTTAAAAACCGGTGATAAACTGGTCCAAAAATGACTGGGGCAGACCACATCAGTGTGGATGTTTTGGATACCGGCATCGTAGAGATACCGGTCGGGTCTCCCAATGATTTGCAGGTGAGTTCATATGTCACCGTCCGCAACGATTCGTCTGGTTCGATATGCAAGTGGGCGTTGCAGATAACCAACCAGGAGTACAGCACCGACAAGGCTTCATGGAACACCGCTTCCGGCGCAACCGCGTGGACGATGCGCGCGAACGGCGGGGACGCGAGCGCGGGAGGTGTGGAGACGGCGGCGCTGCTTGCGGTGTTCAAGAACGCCACGTCGGCAGCGGCGGCTGATTTCGACGCGGACAGCGCCAGCGACGACATCATCGGCACGGCTGCGGCGACGACGTACGACACGGCGTTCGTCTCCAATAACAACCCGTACGCCGACGCATGGGCGGCGGGCGGAACGGCGCAAGATGTTGCCGCGGGCAGTCAGCAGAACCTGTTCTTCGCGATTCGCTATCCGTCCTCGGTCAACGCCGACTACTATCGCCGGTTTACCGTGACCGTGACGGCTGCTGCAGCCCAGTAGACGGTATCGGAAGAGCGTCGGGAGACGGTCCGAACGTGTCGTTCCCGGCGGGCTTATGGGGGAGATGCTGTTGGTTTGGGTTCATCCCCGTCTCCCGGGGATGACCTTAAGCGAATAGCGAAAAATTCCCCGTAGAGGTGGATCCCTGTGCCCGGCGATGCCCGGATGTACCGAGGTATTCCCGGTCGGGCCGAGGTGGGAGAAGTGTTTCCCTGTCTCGGACGTAAATACTATTCCCTAAATACACCCCCTGCATCAGTACCCCTTCGTGTCTTGTCCCGCGTTGTTTCGCCTTCATGGCCCCTGGGAATATCGAACGCTCCATACGCGTGCGGTGGCGGCGCTTCCGTCGGACATGCGGCTCAACCTCTACGGGGAGGGATTGCACGTTCGTTCGATGGGTGTGTTGCATCGCGCGCGGATTCAAGGGTCGGGGATCCACCTCTACGGGGAATAGCGGTATCTCCGGCCCCTCATGCCATCATCGGGCGGCAGGGATCGACCTCTACGGGGAATAGACGAGATCCGTCTGCCGCCCCTGTCTTTATTCCGGAATCACCGGATATCATCGCCGAAAGCGCGGTGGAACGTTGCTGTTGCAGAGGGACGGGCCGTGTCGTCGTGCATGGCACCCAGTCGCGAGGAAATCCAATCATGAGGGCCGGGGATCCACCTCTACGGGGAATAGCGGTATCTCCGGCCCCTCATGCCATCGTCGGGCGGCAGGGATCGACCTCTACGGGGAATAGACGAGATCCGTCTGCCGCCCTCGGACATCCCGGCGGGACGAGGTATGCCCGTCGTTGGTACGCTTTGATAAACGGTGTATTGTGTGCATGGGTGGTGTGTGTATTGAGTGCCTCCCGTGCAGCCGCTGCCGGCGACAACGCCTATGTGGGCGCCCGGGTGGTCTGTGAACATGAGCCGCCGGAGCGGATTGCTGACCTGTATGCGGCGCCCCGACTGGTCAGCGGTGTGTATCCAGGCGATGAACAGGGCGGCCGTGTTCAGTTGACGTGGACGGCCCCCAAGGATGGAGCGGTGTTTGCTGTGCATCCCGACACGTACGTTTTCGCATACCATGTCCGGTATGCCTATGCGATGACGCAGGATACCGCAACGCCGACCGGTCTCGCCCAGTGGTGGAACGCCGCCGTTGAAATGGGCGCGGATCACCTGTGGGATCAGCCGCTGCCCGCGCGAGGGACGACGCTGGCGCCGTATCCGCGCGGGTTCGGTCTGCCGGCCCCCGAGGAGGTGCACCGGTTGTGGTTCGGCATCACCAATGCGCTCGTGCTGACCGGCCTGACATGCGGGGAGCGTTTCTATGTCGGAGTGGCCGCCCGGGATCGCTACGGCAACGTATCCACGCCGACCATCGGCGTGACCTGGGTTCCGGGAGCGGTGACGCCGCCCGGGGCGGTCAGCGACCTCGTCATAACGAGCACCGCGTCGAACGAACTGAATCTGACCTGGAGCGCACCAGGTAACGACGGAACCGCGTGGGCGATACCGGACGGCAGATTCCTGGTGGCATACTCCACCGTCGCACCGTCCACCGGTACGCTCAATCCCGCCGCACCTGCCGCCACGTGGCCCGGAGTGCAGTGGGTATACATCAGCACCTCCGTGCAGCCGGGTGAGTTGCAGCGCGTGCGTGTCGCCGTTCCCGCCGGTGCGGGGGTATGGCATGCGGCGGTATGGACTTCGGACGAATGGTTTGGGCAGAACAACTGGTCTGGGGTCTCGAACATCGCGACCGCGGGGACACCCGAACTGCCCGATCCGATCGTGCGCGGCTGGTCGGTGCATGGGTCTACCGATGAAGCGGTGGGATCGTACCTTCTCGTGGATCTCCAGAATCCTGCGGTCAACGACCTGGCATGGATTCGGGTGTACCACGCCACCGGCGGGTATGCGCGGGATGCGTATGTCGCGTCTTCCGACACCGCATCGTCTTCACGGTACGTGCTCCCACTGCCGCGGCTGATCCCACGCACCACGTACTACTGCACCGCGGTCGCAGCCGCGGCGCTCGGCGCGCAGAGCGCCGGTGTGCGGTTCGCCGTATGGATTGACGCCGATGCCCTCGCCCCAAAGGCGCCGTCGGAACCGATTTTGATTGCCACGTCCACCGTCGCTTCGTTGCCGTACGGTTCGGCGATCATGGTTTCGTTCATAGAGCCGGATCGCGGTCAGTACCGCAATGCGGACCTGGCCGGGTACCGGGTATATGCGAGCACCTGGAACCCGCTGCCACATGCGGTCGGAGATGATCCTGTCGCGGTCGTCACGTCTTCGTTCGTTGAACTGTTGCACCTGCGCCAGCACACCACCTACTATATCTCGGTCAGCGCGTACGACCCGGCGGGCAATGCTTCCACATCCCCGGTGTGTGTGGCGTTTACCCGCTATGACCGGGTGTCTCCGGCACCGGCGCAGGTGCTGGCCGCCTCTTGCACCGTGATGCCCGATCCGGCGGACGGGTTGCACGCCGTCGTCCGCACTGTCTGGCCGGCAGACGTTGATCTGGACCGGTCGTTTCTCGAGGTGTCCAGTACGGCATGGTTCGGGGTTCCGGTTCGCGCAACCGCAACGGCCGCAACACCCAGGGGCATGCACGACGAACTGCTCACCGGGCTCGCGGTGGGTGCGACCTACCACGTTCGGGTGACGCTGTCCGATTGGTCGGGCAACATCAGCGTGTCCACGACAACGCTGTCGCCGGCGCTGTTCCGCGACTCCTCGGAGCCGCTGCCGCCGGTCGGGGTGAGCGCACGGGTGGATGGCGGTATCGTGCAGCTTGCCTGGCTGCCGGTTGTCGCGCATGCGCGTATCTCGGACGGTGTCATCGTTCCGTTCTCCGGTGTGGGCGGTGCCGGTCCCGGACTGCCCACCACATTTGAACTGTACCGCTACCGTATACAACGTTCCTCAGATCCGTTCCACGATGTCCCATGGGAGGATGTTGCCGTGCTGGATGCAGCGGCGACGGGATACGCGTTGCCGGCTTCCGGAGGATACTACCGGGTGGTGGCGGAGGATGCGACGGGCAACTCCGGAATCTCCTGGATGGTGGATGAGCACGGCTCCGCCCACGTGGTGGCCGATGGCGCTTTCGTCTCGTTCTCTCCGGAAACATCCGTGACTATCGCGCGCAACGGGATGTACCTCTCGCTCCAGCCTCGTCCCGCGGAAACGGTCGGCGGCATACTGTCGTCGTTTGAGGCATCGTTTGGGATTTTGGACCTCGCCGGCGGCCGTATCGTTTGGAGCAGCCGGTACAACAGCGCCGGCGGCGATGCCCGGGTGGGCGTGGCATACCGCAGGGACGGGGGGGACGCGCTCATTGGAGGCAGGCGCATCCCGGCGGATCGCCTCACCCGCGAGCTCGCCTTCTTTGTGTACGACGGCGCCGGCTATATCCGGACCGGTGCGCAGGACGACCCGGACCGGGGCGTGCTCCATTACCTGACGCGGATCGTCGGCCGTGCACAGCTCCGGGTTGTTGCAGCGCCGGAGTCGTTCGCTTTCATCGGTGTCAAACCGTCCATGGTCACGCCGTCGGGATCTCCCGGGCGCAATGACGCCGCTTTCTTCATATTCAACAACCCGAACCGCAGCGAGGTGCGCATCGCGGTGTTTGACGCCCGTGCGGTGAAAGTGTTTGAGACTATCACCCGCGAGGATTCGTCTGTTCCAGGTTCCTACATCCGTTGGGACGGGACCGACGGGAACGGTCGTATCGTGCAGCCGGGCGTGTACATCTACCGGATCGCCTGCGAAGGCATCAGGCGAACCGGCACCATTGTGGTGGCGCGATGATCCCTTGGAGGAAATCATGAGCCGAACCTTCTGTTTCCGGACGGTATGCTGGATGACGGTGGCGGTGGTGGCGGCCTGCGCCGGTGCCCCGCCGGGATGGGCGGGGCCGACTAGCCTGCCCGTCGGTGCCCGCGCCATAGCGCTGGGCGGGTCTGCGGCCGCGGCGATTGAAGATGTGTATGCGGTGTACCACAACCCGGCGATGCTGGACACGGTGTCCCGTATCCAGACCGCGGCGGAGTTCTCCGGGGTGAACCTGGGCGCGGGGGACCTCCTGTCGCGTTCTTTTGCGGGTGCCGCCGTTCCGACCGCTTCCCGGGGAACCTTTGGGCTCTACTGGGACAATTGTTCGGCGGCGGGAATATATGCCGAGAACACCGTCGGCATTGCGTACGGCAGGCGCGGATTGCGCGGTTCCGGGTTCCTGTCGTCGTTGAGTGTCGGCATACGGATCAAGGTGCTGGGGATTTCCTACGCCGCGCCCGGCACGGTGTATGACAATGACGGATACGCGGTATCCGGGGGAGACGATCTGTTTGCGGGCGGCTCGATACGCACGGCATTCAGTGTGGACGGCGGTCTGGTATGGCATCCGGCGAACAACTACCGGGTGGGCCTCGCGATCAACGACGCAGCGGAACCCAATATCTCGCTGGTCAGTGAACCGGGAGTGGTTGTCCCGCGGCAGATCGTTTTGGGTGTAGTCAATTCTGGCGGTGCGCATCAGTTCACTGTGGACGTTGGGATGCGGGGGGATGAGTCCTTCGCCGCCATCGGACTGGCGCGCCGGGTCGCGACGCCGGTGACGCTGTTCGGCTCGTTCCGCTACGCCGGGCGGAACGGGAGTCGTGTAATGCACTCCGTGGAGCCGGCGTTCGGGGCAGAGTGTCGTTTCAACGATGTGGCGCTCACGTATGCCCTGCGGTGGCCGGTTTCCGAATTGGAGACGTTCGGCAGCCACACGTTGTCGGTCTCCTGCCTGTTCGGACCGGTCATCAGGGTGCAGGAGGACACCGTGGCGTTGCGTGCGACCGTGGGTGCTCTCAGTGAACAGGTGCGCCGCCAGGAATCGGAAATCGCTTCACTGCGGCGGCGCCTCGATGACCTGCTCAACCGACAGCCCCGGCCGGCGCCCGCACCTGCGCCGGTGCCGCAGCCCGCGCCCCAGCGCACGCAGCCCGACGTCGCAGAGAAACAGCGGCGGATGGACGAACAAAAGTATCTTGACGTGTCGGAACAATATTTCGCCAAACGGGAAGAGATGTCGTTCCTGGAGCGGTTGCGCCTGGTGGAGCTGGTGCTGCGTCAGTTCAAGGACACACAGGTCAACATCTCGCGCATGGAGGCGGAGTACCGGTCGCTGGTCGGCCAGCGGGACACGATGCGTAAGGAGCACGAGAACAGCCGTGCGTACTACCAGAAACTCCGGAAGCGCGGCGCTCCCAAAGAAGACCTGCTTTTTGTATTGGAACGCATCGTGGAGAAGTACCAACCGTACGGGGTGGATGTGCAATGGGTGGAAACGGAACGGCGGGAGCTGAAACAATGACGTGCGGGAGGAGCCCGGCGGCGTGAACGATCCGATGCGATGCGGCATCCTGCGGTGGAGCGTGACGGTCACGGCATGGCTGGCGATGGCGTCGTTCACGCTGCCTGCCGCGCAGATGACCATTCAGAATGACGAGAGCGTGGCGATGGATACGGTCATCTTATTCGGGAGTGATTCTAACAAGGCGGGATCATGGGACTACCTGATGATTCGGTTCGAATCCCACGCAGAAACATGGCGGCTTTCGCAGAGCCTCATCAAGTACGACCTGACGCCGCTCGCCGGCAAGACCATCACCGGCGCGACGTACTATTTGTATCTGCACCCTACCGGGGCCGGATGGAGCGATCGGGGTACCTGGCACTTCCGGCGACTCCTGCCTGCGGTTTCCGATTGGGTGGAGTCTCCTGCCAACAACCGCACCACGTGGGACTGGCTGAACCTGAACACCGCCCGCTGGCCGGGGGATGTCGGCGGAGACGGTGGTACGGATGCGGGATGCACGGCTCCCGGGGTTGACTACGCCTCTGGTACCGCATTGGGGAGTGTCGTTATCGGTGATGTGGACAGATCCGCCGGGTATGAGTTTGCGGTGCCGTTCGATGCATCCGAGTTGGCGGCGCTGGTCGCTGACAACCATGGATTCAAGGCGTACTCCATCGGAGCGGTAGGCGGCAACTACGTCTACAGCTCCAATACGAGCACCCCGTCGTATCGCCCGAAGCTGATTGTATCCTACACCGGCGACACCACGTCTCCGGCGGCGGTCACCGATTTGGCAGGAACGGCGGGATCCGCAGACGGGAGCATCCGTCTCACGTGGACAACCCCGGGCGATGACGGCACCACAGGACGACTCTACGCACCGGCGCGTTTTGCCGTGCAGCGTTCAACGTGGAGCGGCGTGTCTTTCAGCACCGCGTCATCCGATACGATCTTTATCTCCACTACGGAGATCGCCGCGCTCTCGGCGCAGTCCTACACACTGACCGGGCTGTCCAACGGTGTCACGTACTATCTGCGGGTATGGACCGCCGATCCTGCGGGGAACTGGTCTTCGGTTTCCAACGGCGCCACGCAGTATGCCGCCGGGGTGGGGGTGTTCAACAGTGCGCCGAACGCCCCGACCGGTCAGCAGTGCGAGTCGCAGACCAACCCGTCGGGCATACGGATCTTCACACCGACCCTTTCGTGGGTCTTCAGCGATCCGGATGCCGGGGACAGCCAGTCGGCGTTCCGGGTGATCCTGGCGGACAACCAGACAGACATTGACGCGGACAACGGCAGCACCTGGGACACCGGGAAGACGTCGTCTTCGGGCGGCAGCGTCGCGTACGCGGGCCCGCCGCTGCGGTTCGGCGCCACGTACTACTGGAAGGTGCGCACGTGGGACGCGGCGGATGCCGCAGGCCCGTATGCGCCCGCGGCAACGTTCAGCATGATGGCGGAGCCGCCGGCGTGGGATTTTGACACCGCAGCGATCAAAGCGACTGCTGTTGGCGCCTGCGGCTCGACGCGTGACCTCGGGGACGGCGCCATTGAACACCACACCGCGGGTTGGGGGCCGTATGCGGTGTCTCTGAGCTCCGCCGACATCGGATTCATAGCCCAGGACCTGTGCCCGCCGGCCCAGATCACATCGTTGAGCGCCGTTTTCTTCAGCACCGCGGGTACTGTGAATCTGTCCTGGACGGCGCCCGGCGATGACGGGACTGCGCGAACGCTGGGAGCCGTGATATCCGCCGCCACCGCATATTTCCACATTCAGTACACCAGCGTCCCGGCGACGGTGGTGTGGAGCACCGCCAATGCCCAGGTGGTGCTGGCGACTGCCGCGGTGATGCCGGGCAGCGGCCGCATGCACGTCCTGTCGTTCACAGCTGAAGCGACCTACTATCTCCGTCTGTGGACGTGCGATGGGACGGGCAACCTATCCCTGATGTCTGTGGGGACGACCGTTCTGTTTGCCATCCCACCGTCCGCTGTTGAGGATCTTGGCGCACAGGCATCCCGCTGGGGGCGCGCGGTCGAACTCACGTGGACCGCGCCGGGTGACGACGGCACAACGGGCGACATCATCGCGGGCGCGTACCGTATCCGCTATTCTACCGCGCCCGGTTCGGGGAATGAATACTGGGGTTCCGGCGACTGGAACGATCCGCTCAACCGCTACGAAATCGTTTGGAGCACCGACGCTCCCGCTCGTGCCGCGCAATCGCGCCGCGTGTCCGCGCTGGCGGACGGCGCCACCTACTATTTCCGGTTATGGAGCACGGATGAGACCGGATACTGGTCGCCCATCTCCAATGGAGCCACCGCGTGGGCGACGCAGGGGATACTCTCGGTGAGTGTCGTTGAGGTGTTGCCGGCGACAACATCGTATGACTACGGGTCCATGGGCGTGAACAGCTCGTCCATCGCGGCCAGAGTGGTCGTGGTGCAGAACACCGGCAACCTGCCGGTCGACCTGGGACTCAGCATCAGCACGGAGGCCTTGTCGGCGGCGGGAACGGTCTGGACCGTTGACTTTTCAACATACAGCGGGCTCAACCGGTTCGTGCTGGAAGGTGTTTTCGACGATCCGAATGCAAGTAACACGGACGCTGATTTCGGCACGTCCGCCGGATCATCGGAGGATGTCATCGGCCCGTCCGTGCGCTGGGCGGATGCCGCGGCGTATGCGCCGGCGACGGTGACCGATGGATACCGGGGGGACGGCGTTCCGCCGTTTGAAGACGATGCCGACGACCGGCGTCACCTCCGGCTGCGGTTGACCACCCCGCTACAAACATCCACGACGGCGCAACAGTACATCCCGGTGTCTTTCACCGCGAAGGAGCAATAACCCAATGCGGATACAGAACGAGGTGGCCGACATGAAACAGAAAGCCGCAAGAATGTGCATTCTGGTGTGCATTGCCGTGACGTGCCCGCTCTCGGCCGGTGTGCCCGCCGTCATCAGCTACCAGGGACGATACTTTGAGAACAACGAGCCGTACACCGGGACGAAGGACAATTGCTGGTTCCGCGTGACCGACGCAACATACAACGGCACGACCGGGACGGTCTACTTCGCCACCGGTCCGCTCACCCTCGCGTTCGCGAACGGGCTGTTCAACACATCGGTCAACTGTTCCACCGTCGCCTGGTCGGCCGCGGCGAACACCTACTATCTTGCGGTACACATCGGCGGGCGGTACATCGGCAAGGAGCTCATCCACGCGGTGCCGTACGCTTTCTTCGCCAGCAGTGCGGGGTATGCGGCCGATCTGGGCCGCGCCGTCAACACCACCGCGCCGCTGTCCGGCGGCGGCCCGCTCGACGCGGATCGCACCTTGTCCGTGGGTGGCTTGTCGTCTTTGGGCGCAGCCAACCAGGTGGTCGGGGCGAATGCGGCGGCGAGCGGCTGGGAGTATAAGGGTGTGACCGGCACGGCGAGCGAGGTGGACATCACTCATTCGGCGGGGCAGATACAGATCGGTATCGTGGACCCGCTGGTGGTGTCAAAGGGCGGCACTGGGGCCTCCACGTTGACCGGCGTGGTCAAGGGGAACGGAACCGGGGCGTTCACCGCTATGACCGGGACGCAGAACTATACCGCCCGCTGGACCGATGCCACCACCCTCGGGGCCGGAGTTCTGTACGATGACGGCAGCAACGTGGGAGTGAGCACCGCTTCGCCCGCCGCGACGCTGCACGTCGGGAAACCCGCAGGCACGACGGGTTCGCTGCTGCTGGTGACCACCGGCACGGTGAAGGTGTTTGAAGTGACCGCAGGTTCGGTCACCACGAAGGTGCCGCTGTATCTTCCTGACGGGTCGGTGCTGGTGTCCACCGCGGGTCTCGGCGGTTCCGGCGGCGGAGGTGCGTTCAAGGTGAATGTTCCGCTCCCTGTCCATTCGGCGAAGCTCCCCTCATCCACCTTCACCGCCCGCATAGACGCTTCCGAAAACAACTGGCGCCTGCTCTTTTCCACCGGCCAGGTTGCGCTATGGCAGGGGGTCATGGATACCAGGTACGACGGGACGACGCTCTATTGCGATATATACTACACGATGGACTCCGCCACCAGCGGCAACATCGTATGGAACGTCGAGGTAATGGCGGTGACGCCGGGTGACAGCGTGGATATCAATACCAAGAGCTACGCCTCGGTCAACGCGACGACCGACAGCGTTCCCGGAACCGCGGGGTATCTTAAACGGGCGACCGTCACGCTGACCAACGCCGATTCCATTGAGGCGGGGGACTTCTACCGCATACGCATTTCCCGGAACGCCATCGGAAACACCGCAACAGGCGTCGCGGAGATGGTCGGGGCGGTGATACGGCAATGAACCGTTCAACCGGCCTGAAAACCTTCCTCATGGTCATGTGTCTGTCAACGGCGGTTGTACCGTTGGCGCGGGCCGGTGTCAACCTGGACGGGGTCAACGACCGCCTTGACATCGCCGATCATGAAAGCTTCACCCACAACCCGTCCAACAGCTACTCCTGGTCTTTCTGGGTGTGTCCGCGCAACGTAAACGATGATTGGAAGGCGGCGTACTGCGCTCTCATAGACATAAACACCGTAGTCGGTATTTACGTGGGCAACGCTTCCGGCATCGGGAACAATGCGGGGGTTACCTGCTATTTGCAGGTTGGCAGTTGGGATGCCTTCCACAACTGCCGGGGTACGAACGCAAACGTCCTGTCAAATAACACCTGGCATCATGTCGCGGTGGTGTGGGACACGAACGCTCCGATCGGCTACGAGTGGCGCATATATGTCAATGGAACCGATGTCACCCAAGCGTACACTGACTACGGCGGCACCGAGACTGCAATGAACCCGACGAACGTCTGCATTGGCGGCAGCACGCTGAACGAAACCCCCGATGCCGTTATTGCGGAGTTCGCCTACTGGCATGCCGCCCTCACCGCGGCGGAGATAGCACAGCTCGCCGGCGCGCGGGTCAGGAGGATGCCATTGCAAATACAGCCATCCTCGCTCAGGTTGTACCTTCCCTTGGACGATGTCGGGGACGGTGCCTCCGGCAACGGAGCGGTGTTTCGCGATCTCTCGGGCAGCGGGCACCATGCGATCGGCAACTCCGGCGGCGGAGGTCTGACGGGCACGGCGGAAGAGGCGCTCTCGTACCCATGAAAGGTTCCTGGAGGAATACGGGACATGCGCCAGGGTTGCGGATACTGTGTCTCTACGGAACAGCGATTTTCATGTGTACGCTCGCGGCGACGGCTGCGGATATTGAAGTTACGCCGCGTATCCTGTCCCGTAATGGCGACGGGCGCAACGACCGGATACACCTCACCTACGACAACCCCCAGGGCGACACGCTGTTGCTGCGGGTATGGGATGCGCGCGGCGTGCTGGTCTGGGAGGAACCGCTCTCCAACGCCTCCCGAGAGCGCCCGCTTCCTGACGGGCGGTACCGGTCTTTCTGGGACGGTTCCGTTTTTTCTGCCGCGGGGCCGGCGCCGGGGGCTTACGTCCTCGCGGTGACGGCCGGCGGTGTCCTGCAGTTTCGTGCAGTAATTGCCGTGGTGCGCTAACCGGGCGGCGGACAGCGGTGCGTGCACCGTGCGGAACCGCCGCGTCCTCAGGGCGTGCCGGCCGTGTTGCAATAACCTTCGGTTTTTTGGTACATTTCCACGACGCGGTGTTGCCGGAATGATGTCTGCGCCCGTCATCCGCCATGACCATACGCAACCGCCTCAGATTGGTGTTCGGTTTGATGCTCGCGCTCATGCTCGCCCTGTCGGGCGCGCTGGTCATCAGCTTGTACCTCCAGAACAGGTTCTTCAGCGAGTACACCGAGTTCAACGATCGTTTCGTAGTCAGCCGTGAGTTGATCACGCTGCTGGAGCGTCAGCGTCGCCACCTGGACTACTTCATGGCGTTGCATGAGTCTCGTGAGCGCGAGCTGTTTGAGTCGCTCACGGCGGACACGGTGCGCTCCCTGGGCGACTATGACCGTCTGGCCTCACTCCGCCTGGGTGAGCGGTATGTGGGCGTGCTCGACGCGGTGGGACGCGCATGCTCGGAGAGACAGTACCATCGGCGGTTGGAGACCATGGAACGCCAGGTATTCCCGGAACTCAACGACATCATCCGACGGGTATCCGATGGGAATGCCGCGGCGGCCGCCGGTATGGCGGCGAAGCGCGCGCGCATCAACCTGCTGTTGCAGCGGACCTCGATAGCCGCGGGGGCCATCATCCTGTTGTCCGTATTCGTCACCCTCGGTGCGATTGTCGGCATGTACCGCGGATTCACCGGTCCCTTAGAAGTGTTCGTCCGCGCAGCCTCATCCATCGCTGAAGGAGAGTATCACGAAATCTCCTACCCGCACCGCGATGAATTCCGTGAAGTGGTGGATACGTTCAACGGCATGGTGCGCAACCTGCGCCAGCTGCAGGCGCAGGTGATCCAGATGGACCGTCTCTCCAGCGTCGGACAGTTGACCCGGGGTATCGCACACGAGCTCAATAATCCGCTGGTCGGCGTTCTGGGCCAGGCGCAGTTGCTCATGGAGCGGTTGCCTCAGGACTCGCCTCTGCGGGATCACGTCTCCCGCATCGAGCGGGCAGCCTGCCGCTGCAAAGAGAGTGTCACCAAGCTCCTCCAGTTCTCGCGCCAGCATGTGTACGAGTACACCGCGGAGGACGTCAATCGTGTCCTGCTCGACGCCCTGGTCATGGCCGATTCGGAGCTGAAAGCGCACAACGTGCTCGTACAGCACACCCTGGCCGGTGACCTGCCGCGGGTTCGCTTGTCGGTGCCCCACATGCAGCAGGTGTTTCTCAACCTTATCAACAACGCCATCCAGGCGATGACATCCCGTTCCGACGGCAATCGTCTGGAGGTACGTTCCTTTCTCACGCACGTGCCGCCTGATGCGGGCGGTCCGCTCCGCTACGTGACGGTGGAGCTGCGGGATACCGGGTGCGGCATCCCTGCGGAAAACCTGGTCGCGATCTTTGAACCCATGTTCACCACCAAGGACAGGAGCCGGCACGCCGGGGTGGGCCTCGCCATCGCCAGCGACGTGGTGGCGCATCACCGCGGCAAGTTGCTCGTGAAATCCGAGGGGATCGGCAAAGGCGCCACTTTCGTCATCCATCTGCCCGAGGATCGGCCCGCATGAAGCATCTGATCTGGGCGGTGTGGACGGCGGTGTTTTTCACTGCGGCGCATGGGCAGCCGGTGCGGGTCGGTGTCATCGAGGCGGTCATCAACACGGATCGTGTGCTGTCGTTGACGGTGTACCGCTCCGCCGACGGGGAACGCTACGTGCAGCTTAAAGATCTGTCGGAGATGCTGGGCGGCTCGCTGTCGTTCAACCCCAAGACCAAATACACGGTGATGGCCGCGCAGGGACAGAACGTCTATTTCTACCCGGACGTCGACTACCTGGTCTACAACACCGACCGCATCAACCTCAACGCCCCGATCCTCAACGCCGCCGGACGCATGTATGTCCCGGAATCCCTCCTCACCATGTCGGAGTTTCTGACTCCGATGTCCATCGAAACGAAACTGACCGCGGATCGAAGCGTACTCATGGTCAACTACATAGACAACGTGGTGTTGAATTACTTCATCGTCCGCGATGAGGCCGAAGTGCAGGTTGAGATGCGGCGGCCGATGCACCACGAGTTTGCGGTGGACCGCGGGGTCGTAACCCTCACTTTTTTCGGAGGGAGGCTCGCGCCGAAGGAATACGGAATCATGGACGGCATCCTGACGCGTATGACGGTACAGCAGGTCGGGGGGAACGCCGTTCTCTCGCTGCACCCCGCTGTCGTCGATGTAGACATCCGGCGGTCGACGGCACCCGGTCGTGTCACGGTGACGGTCGTTCGCCGATCTTCGTCGCCGCCGGTCGCATGCGGTATTTCGCCCTCATCGGCGCCGGACACCGTCCTCGGCGAGGAGTTGCTGCCTCCTGCCGAGCGCCCAAAAATTATCGTGATCGATCCGGGGCACGGAGGTCGTGATCCCGGAGCGGTGGGACCGTCCGGTACCCAGGAGAAGCACGTCAACCTCGCGATCGCCAAGAAGGTGCGGGCGCTGCTGGTTTCCGCGGGATGGACGGTGTACCTGACAAGGGAGGATGACACCTTCGTTCCCCTGGTGGAGCGCACCGCATTCGCGAACGCGAAACGGGCGGATGTTTTCCTTTCCATACACTGCAATGCCGCGGTCAAAGCGCGCAGCGGGGAGAAAGGGTTTGAGGCCTACTCCCTGGCGGAGTATGCGACGGACCCGGATGCGGTTGCGGCGGAGCGGTTGGAGAATGAAGCCATACGGTTCGAGCAGCCGACCAAAGCGCAGGAGAAACTGCAGAAGCTGCTCTGGTCGCTGGTGCTCAACGAATACATGAACGACTCGTCGCGACTGTGCGGTCTGATCGCGCGGGAGGTGGTCCAGCGCACCGACCTGAAACATCGGGGTGTCAAGCAGGCGGGGTTCTATGTCCTGCGGGGTGCGCAGATGCCCGCGGTGTTGCTCGAGTGCGGATTCATCAGCAACCCCTTTGAGGAGGCTCGACTTATGAAGCCGGAATTCCAGATGAGTATCGCGGACGGGATCGCGTCGGGGATCCGCCAGTACCATGCAGCGTGCGCCGGGCGTTGACCGCAGACCCATTGGGGTGTTCGACTCGGGTATCGGCGGACTCACCGTCATCCGGGCACTGATGCGGCGGCTGCCGGCGGAGCGAATCGTCTACCTCGGTGATACGGCACGGGTTCCCTACGGAATCAAATCACGCGACACCATCATCCGGTACTCGCTGGAGAACGCCCGTTTTTTAGCCACGCACCAGGTCAAGGCGATGGTCGTTGCCTGCAACACCTCCGCATCGTACGCACTGGGAATTCTCCGACGGGAGTACCGTGATATTCCAATGATCGGCGTGATTGAACCCGGAGCCCAAACGGCGGTACGAAAGACCCGCCGAGGAGTCATCGGGGTCATCGGCACCGCCGCGACGGTACGCAGCGGTGCGTACACGCGCACGATTTTGCGCTGCGCGGGCGGTCGCCGCATCAGAGTCGTCGCTGCCGCGTGCCCCCTGTTCGTTCCGCTGATAGAGGAAGGATGGGCAGACCGGGTCCCGCGCGAACTTCGCCCGGCACATCGGCCGCACCGGAACCCTGACGATGCGGAGTATCTGCTCCGTATCAATCATGAGCATATCATCCGTCTGGTCGCTTCGGAATACCTGCTGCCGCTCAAACGGATGAGGATCGATACACTCGTGCTCGGGTGTACGCACTACCCCGCCATCAAGGATATACTGCAGCAGGTGATAGGCCGCGATGTCGCTCTGGTGGATTCCGCGGAAACAACAGCCGAACATGTGGCAACGGCGCTGGAACAGCGCGGTTGCCTGAATCAGGGATCCGGGCAGGGAGGAGCGTTGTTCTGTGTCACCGATGACCCGGTCAGATTCCGTCGTATCGGGGCCGGGTTGTTGCAGCGGGATCCCGGGCGGGTGCGCCTGGTGACGGTGGAGGGCGCGGCATGAATACCGGATGCCGCTACGAGGTGTACGCTGAGGTGTACTTCTCATCGGCGCACCGCCTGACGGAGTACCGCGGGAAGTGCGAGAATCTGCACGGGCACAACTGGCGTGTCGGTGTTGCGGTGCGTTCGCGGCGGTTGAACCGTGAGGGGATGGTGGTCGACTTCCTCGAGCTCAAGAGTCTCGCTTCCGGGGTTGTCGGCGGACTGGATCACCGGTACCTCAACGACCTCCCGGCCTTCCGCACCCAGCAACCGACCGCGGAACATATCGCGCGGTACATATTCCGACGATTGGCGGCGGCGCTGCGCGACAGATGCGAGGAGATGGAGATCACCGTCTGGGAAACCCCTATCCAGTACGCGAAGTATACGGGGCGGGTGAGGCGATGAGAGCGGCATCACGGAATCCCGACACGGTGGTCCTCCTGTCCGGTGGTTTGGATTCCGCGACCACGCTGTACCATGTTTTGGCGGAAGGGCGCCGTCCGGCGGGCCTCACGTTCGACTACGGCCAGCGGCATGATCGGGAGTTGCGTTCCGCCCGGGCGATCGCCCGCCGGGCCGGAATCCCGCTGTATCTGGTACGATTCACCGTTCCGTGGCGTGCGGGGGTTCTGCTGAATATGGATGCGCCGCTGCCGTCGGGGCGTCGGCGAAAAGCGGGGGTTCCCGCTACGTATGTCCCGGCTCGGAACCTCGTTTTTCTGTCGTTCGCAGTTTCGCTGGCCGAGAGTATCGGGGCGCGCGAGGTGTGCTACGGAGCCAACCAGGTCGATTACTCCGGATACCCGGACTGCCGTGTTCCATTCGTGCGCGCATTCGCCCGTGCGGCAGCCGCCGGGACAGTCGCGGGCACCGCCGGGAGGAAGATCAAGATCCGTGCCCCACTGATTCGTTTGAGCAAAGAGCAGATCGTACGTCGCGCGATACGGCTGGGAGTTCCGCTTGAACTGACGTGGAGCTGCTATGCCGGCGGTCTCCGTCCGTGCGGCGTGTGCGACTCATGCCGGTTCCGTGCCGCGGGGTTCCGTTCGGCCGGTATCGCAGACCCTGGCGTACGATGAAGGTCGCGGAGATGTTCGTTTCCTTGCAGGGCGAAGGACCGTACGCGGGGGCCGTGACGGTGTTTGTCCGTTTCGCTGGGTGCAATCGGGTCTGCAGGTACTGCGACACCGCGCGCTGGCGTTCCACGCGGGGTGCACGGGAGATGCCGGTGCGGGAAGTCGCCGCCCGCGCCCGAGAGATGGTGGAGCGTTCCGGCGCCGAGTTCATTGCACTGACCGGTGGGGAACCGACGCTGCAACCCGGGTTCGCGTGCCTTGTCGGATTACTGCACAGCGGGGGGGCGCGCGTGTACGTGGAGACCAACGCTTCACGACCGTCCCGATTGGAGGCGGCGTGTCGTACCGGTGGCGTTGGGGTCGTTGCCGTCAACCTGAAGCTGCCATCGGATGACCGGTATGGCCGGGATACCGTTGCGGGAGCGCTGCGGTGTGGACGTATCGCCGCTCGGTACAGGGTCGAATGGTTCCTGAAGGTGGTGGTGACGCGGTTGTCGGTGGATTCCCGGAGTGTCGCGCTGCTCAGGCGTGTGGTGCGCGGGAGCGGGGTGCAGACCCTGGTGCTGCAACCCGAGACTCTGCGCGGCGCTGGTGTGCGTCAGCGACGCGATGTGTTCATCGCGACGACACGGTTGCTGCGGGAGGTGCGTCCGGAAGTCCGATGTATCATGGTGGTGCCGCAGCTGCATCGTACAGTGGCGCGGCTGCGGTAATCCTGCGCGGGAGTACATAAAGTCTCCGGTACTCCGGCGCTATCGGTGGAGTGGTCATGCTCAAGGTCAGCGGCGCGGTTCGGTTAAAGCGCGGAGCGGATCGGCGCATCGCGCAGGGGTACCGGTGGGTTTTTTCGAACGAGCTGCAGCCGGCAGGGGTGCCGCGCGAGCCGGCGCTCGTAGAACTGGTGGATGACCGCGGCGTGTTCCGCGGTATCGCCACGTACAATCCCCGGTCCCTGATCGCGGCACGCATCATGTCGTTCGAGCGCTTGGACGGGATCGGGCGTGATTATTTCATGCAGCGCCTGGAGGACGCCGTCGAACGCCGCCGTCGGCTCGGCTACGACACCCGGTTCTGTCGCATCGTCTACGGGGAGAGCGATTCCGTGCCCGGACTGGTTGTTGATCGGTACGGCGCGGTCTTCGCCGTGCAGTACTTTTCTGCGGGGATGCAGGCGCTCTCATCCTCGGTGGTCGAAGCGCTCGCGGCTGTCTTTGACCCCGAGGTGGTCGTGGCTCGGAATGACTTTGCTCTGCGCGCCTACGAGGGCCTGGATGAACATCGCGCGGTGCTCCTGACACGGGCGGGTGGCGTTCCCGATACGACGATCACGATCGAACATCTGGCGGAGCGATACGTGGTGGATGTGATGTCCGGACAGAAAACGGGGTTTTACTACGACCAGCGGGAGAACCGGCGCCACTTCAGCGCGCTCACTGCGGGGAGGCGGGTACTGGACTTGTGCAGTTACACCGGGTCCTTCGGCGTGACCGCCGCGCGCGCAGGCGCGACGGAGGTGGTGTGTGTTGACGCGTCGGCGCAGGCTTTGAGTGTCGCTCGTGAAAATGCGCGTCTCAATCGGACGGAATGCGTGTTGGTGCAGGCGGATGTGGATGAGTACCTGACCGAGGCGCTCACGCGTTCGGAGCGGTTCGATGTGGTGATGTTCGATCCGCCGTCCTATGCACATGCGCGCAAGGACCTGCCGCGGGCGGTGCGAAAATACGTTCAGAATTGCAGGGACATCGTACGATGTCTCAATCCCGGCGGCGTGCTCTGCGTTGCAGTGTGTTCGTACCATGTCGGCTGGGACGACATGCGCACCATCGTGACGCAGGCGCTCGCAAAGGCCGGCCGCGACGGTTACATCGTTCACTACGGCATCCAGGCGGCGGATCACCCGATCCTCGCCGGTATGCGCGAGACCGAATACCTCAAATTCCTTACCGTGGGAGTACGCTGAATGACGAGGCACCCTGTCTTCGATCGAGTATCGCCGGGACTGCTGCAGCATATCCCCTACGAACATCCGAAGTCTCCGATCAGTGTGGTCATCGAATCGGATGAGTTCACCTGCATTTGTCCGTGGACTCGTCTGCCCGACACCGCGCATCTGCGCATCGAGTACCTGCCGCGCCTGCGTGTGGTGGAACTTAAATCGCTCAAGTACTACCTCATGAGTTTCCGAAACGTCGGTATGGTGCACGAAACGGTGGTCAATGTCATTCACGATCATCTCGCCGCATGCGTGCGGCCGCGGCGCCTGATCGTGGAGTTGCGCTTCGGGGTGCGCGGCGGTATCGTCACCACGGTGCGGCGGGAATCGGGGGGACGGCGATGAGCCACAAGCCGCTGGTGCGGCCGGTACGCAGGGTGCATTTTGTCGGTATCGGCGGCAGCGGGATGAGCGGTATCGCTGAAGTGCTCCTCACCCTCGGATACCGGGTGTCGGGCTCCGATCTGAAGCGTACGCCGGTCACGGAGCGTCTGGAACGGTTGGGGGCGCGCATCAGGTATGGTCATCGGGAGTCCAACATCGGTGATGCGGAAGTGGTGGTTTTTTCCTCTGCGGTCGACCCGCACAATCCGGAAATTGTCCGTGCCAGGCGCGACGGGGTGCCGGTGATCCCGCGCATCGAGATGTTGGCGGAAATCGCGCGCCTCAAGCGCACCGTCAGCATTTGCGGGACGCACGGCAAGACCACGACCACTTCGCTGATGGGCCTGGTGCTGGAGACCTGTGGGTACGATCCGACGATCGTCGTCGGAGGCACGTTCAGGAACATGGGGAGCGGCGCCCGTACGGGTACCGGCGAGTACATCGTGGTAGAATCGGACGAGAGTGACGGGTCTTTCCTCAAGCTGTCGCCCGCGATCGCGATATGCACCAACATAGACAACGATCACGTGGATCATTACGGTTCCTTCGAGCGGCTGTGCGACGCGTTCGTCGAGCACCTCAACGCGGTGCCGTTCTACGGGTACAACATGGTGTGTGGGGACGATCCGGGTGTTCGAGGTATCCTGCCCCGGCTGCGGCGCCGCGTCCATACCTACGGCACCGCCGGGTGCAATGAGTTCACGGCACGCGATATCCGGTTCAGTTACCACGGCGTCCGGTATACGGCATGGCACCGGCGTCGGAAGATCGGTGCGGTCTCGCTGCGCGCGTCGGGAATCCACAACGTACGCAATTCGCTGGCGGTGCTCGCCTGCGCATATCTTGCAGGCCTCTCCTGGCGGACGGTCCGACGGGCCCTGGCGGCATACCAGGGAGTCGGACGACGTCTGGAATTCAAAGGGACCATTCCCGTCAGACGCGGAACGGTGGAGGTGTACGACGATTACGGCCACCATCCGACGGAAATCAGGGCGACCCTGGAAGCGTTGCGTACGAAGACCCGGAAACGCCCGGTCGTGGTATTCCAGCCGCACCGATTCACCCGGACACGTGCGCTGTGGCGCGAGTTCGCCGGTGCGTTCGATCTGCGGGACAGAGTCCGGCTGTTGCCGTTGTACCCCGCCGGGGAACGCCCCATTCCCGGTGTCAGCGAGCGGCTCATACTCAACGAACTGCGTCGCCGCGGTGGTGATGTCCGGATGTACGACGAACATGAACTGGTCGATTCTTTGCGTCCGGGTGAGGTCCTGTTGACCCTGGGTGCCGGGTCCGTGTCCTCGCTATCCGATCACCTGGTGAAGGCGTATGGAATCCCCGGTTGATCGGTTGCGCGGTTTCGGTATCGAGGTCGTGCGCGATCAACCGATCTCCGCGCTCACTACGCTCCGGATCGGCGGACCCGCACGCTACCATATAACCGTCTTCACCCAGGATCAGGTACGGACTGCACTGGAGTGGTGCGGCAGGTCGGGAGAGCACGCATGTGTGATCGGGGCGGGTTCCAACATTCTCGCCTCGGACGACGGGTTCGCCGGTGCGTTGGTGCGTCTCCGCGGGGATTTCGAGCGGTGTTCCTTCGATGGAGATCGGGTGACCGTCGGTGGTGCCGTGATGCTGACGCGTCTCATCAACGAAGCTGCGGCGCGGTCTCTGGCGGGGCTGGAATCCCTCATAGGAATTCCCGCCACAGTGGGTGGCGCGTTGGCGATGAACGCGGGAGCGCACGGCGTCTGGATATCCGACCGTCTGGAACATGTACAGGTAATGCGGATCGACCGCCCGGGCGTCGGGGAGGAGACCCTGCCCCGGGACGCACTGCAATTCGGGTATCGTACGAGTGGTCTGGCGGGCTGCGTGGTCATCGGTGCGGTGTTCCGTCTTTCACCGGACGCACCGGATCGGATTCGGCAACGCATGGACGAAGTGCGGTGGCATCGCGCGCGGACCCAGCCCGTGGGAACATTCAATGCCGGGTGCGTCTTCAAGAATCCTTCCCCGGATATGCCGGCGGGGCGTCTGATAGAACAGGCCGGATTGAAAGGATTCCGGATCGGAGCGGCGCGGGTGTCGGAACGGCACGCCAACTTCATTATCAATGAAGGCGGAGCAACAGCAGCCGAGTACCTGCAGGTGATGCAGCACGTTGTCCGTACGGTGCGCCGGCATTGTGGCGTGTCGCTCGAGCCGGAACTGCGTCTGTTGGGGAATTTCTGACGTCCCGCGCGCCCGGTTTCATTGCAATCAGTGCGGAGATATTGTAGAAACCGGTGATGTCGATCGTTGCGCGCCGGCGTGATGCTCCGGCGATTCCGTGCAAGAGAAGGTGTTGCTCGTGACTGTGATTGCAGTCGTCTGCGGCGGTTTTTCATCGGAACGTGAGGTGAGCCTCCGCTCCGGGCGGGCTGTTGCCGAAGCTCTGTCCCGTTCGGGTAACGAGGTCCGCCTGGTGGACCTGCGACGGGATAGTTTCCTGGCGCAACTGGCTGGGCTCCGTGACGCAGGTGTGGGGTTTGTGTTCAATGCACTGCACGGTTCTCCCGGTGAAGACGGCGGCGTACAGGCGGTGCTGGACGCCTTGGGATTGCCGTACAACGGCAGCGGCCCGATGGCGAGCTCCCTGGCGATGCACAAGCACCTCGCCAAGGAGGTGGTCTCGGCGGCGGGGGTTTCCACCCCGCCCTGGCGGATGGTTGTGGATCCCGCCGCGGTGGATGCAGCGATTGGATCCCTCGGCCTACCGCTGGTCATCAAGGCGGCCGCCGAGGGATCCACCGTGGGACTCACCATCGCGAAAACACGGGATGCAGCCATTGCCGGGTTTCACCGTGCCCGGGAGTGCGGCGGGATGATCCTGGCGGAAGGGTTCGTCGCGGGTACGGAGATCACCGTTCCCGTCATCGATCACACGGCACTTCCCATCATCGAGGTGCGCCCGCGCCTTGCGGATCACTATGACTACGAATCCAAGTACCGGCCGGGCGGCTCGGAGCATGTGATACCTGCGCGGATCCCGGAAACCTCCGCGCGGTTGGCGGCGGAAGCCGCGGTGCGTGCGTGCGATGTGCTGGGGGTGCGCGTCTACGGCCGGGTTGATTTCATCGTCGATCATTCGACCGGGGTGCCGCAGTTCCTGGAAGTGAACACGCTGCCGGGGATGACCGATCTGTCTTTGTTCCCGGAATCGGCGAGGCACGCCGGCATGACGTTCGAATTGTTGTTGGAACGCATCGTGACCCTGTCCCGGGAGGCTGGAAATTGATGGCGATGTTCAAGCGAAAGAAACAGCAGCCTCGGACAACGCGGGTGCGCGGCAGGCGCAAGCGGAAGCTTCGCTATGTCGCTGCCCGGTCTGTTGATGCGCGCCGGTACGCCGTGGCGGTCGGGATGCTGCTGGGGGGTGTGGTTTTATTCCTGTCGTTTCGCCACATGGTGGCCTCGCTGAAAACACTGTCCATGATACCGCCGTTTGTCTATCACGAGAAGCTGCTGCATTCCAACACGACCACCATACCGGCAGCGGAGTTGCAGCGGTACCTCAACGAGCACCTCATCGGCATCTTCAATGCGGCGAAGCACTGCGAACGGTTGAAAGCGACGTATCCGGAGATTGCCGACATACGGTGTTCCTACGCGCCGCCGGCCGCGCTGCGGGTTGCGCTCACCGCCAAGAAACCGGTGCTGTTCCGTTTCGGAGATCCCCCGGTATTCTACAGCGAATCGGGAGGGTCGTTCACCGTCCGGGATCCGCAGTCCCTGAAGGGGCGGGTGGTTCAGTTCGCCTCGACGGGGGATGTCGACCCGTACCCGGCGGTGGCTGTGGTAAACTACCTGGGTTCCCTGGGGCTGGCAGATCGTCTGAAACGCATCGAAGGGGTGCCTAATGGAGAGATAGTTCTGGTCCTACACAATGGATCACGTATCATCGCGGATGCCGGTTTCCCGACAAACAAGCCATCGGCGGTGCGCACCGTTTTCGATCTGGCGGCGTCTAGCGACACCGACGTGTACGCGCGTCTGCTGGATGACGGCCGGATCGTGGTCAGAGAACGGGGACGCGGGGCCCGTTGAACGATACGGGCGTTGTCAACAGGAGGGTTGGAATGAAAGCAGGTGTGATGTTCGTGGCAATGGTACTTCTTGCGGCATGCGCCTCATTGGGGCACAAAACCCGGCTTTCCGACAATATCAGCAGGATAGAAAATGGCATGAGCAAGGTGCGTGTCGAAAAAATTCTGGGAACGCTGGGAAATAGGATCGTGGCGAAGAACGATGAGTTCAACAACGTGATTGAGATTTACGAAATCAGAGAACCGTACCGGGATAACACCGGCGCGCGCATGCAGAATGTGTACGAGATCGTGTTCTTCAACGACGAGCTGCACAAGTGGGAGGTCAAGCGCGTACCCGTGGGCAGATGACAGGACACATTCCAACAAGTCCGATGTCAGGTCGGAGGATTTTATGGACTGCACCCAAGCATGTGGCGATTGAACCACACGTTTTACGAGAGGTCTTCTCCAACGTGCTGATACTGAATCCGTACATGCCGTATTAGATAAGGTAATCGCATGCTCATCTCCAGTCGCTTCAAGCTGCGGTTCTCACAGAGTTTTTAAAAACCACAAGCGCAAAAATCGCGTGGACATATCAAAATAAACTGACCAGTCAGTCCAATCCGTATATTTTTGGCGACATATTGACAAAACGCTATGAGTTTTGTACAAACGACTGACCGGTCAGTTCGATCAAGAGTTTTTTTTGTTGAAATCTTTACAAAACGACGTGAATTCAGTATATGTGTATTGACCGGTCAGTCATGCCTCTTTGCGTTACATGTTTATGCTGGTTATGGACTCAATGTGTTCTTTGTAGTCGCGTGAATTTTTCTAGTGTATGTGTTTTGATAAGCCATCAGTCTTTATACGGAGTTGCCTATTGCGTAGTATTATTTTGTTAAGCATCGCTGCATTGTTCTGCGCAGTGTGCTGTACTGACGGAATTGTTTGTCGTTGGGTGCATACGACAGGAGGGAGGGTACATTGAACGAAACCGATAGCAAGCTGCGGATAATACAGGTCGGCAGGGAGTTGCTCAATGCCAAGGATTACTATGAGACCGTGATCGATGAGATCGCCAACCGGGCGGGGGTTGCCAAGGGGACGGTGTTCTTCCACTTCAAATCCAAGGAGAACCTGTTTCGGGAAATCATGTTTTCCGTAGTGGATGATATCGTAACCATGATGCGGCGCGTCAATGAAACGCATGCCAGCGGTTTGCAAAAACTGCGTCAAGTGTATGATGAGTACATCAATCTCTGCATCAAGAATCAGCAGCTGGTCATATCAATCCAGCGGGAGCTGGCTCGTGGTGCGAGCGGTGACAGTGGCGGGGTGACGACATTGCACCGTGAAATCCTTGATCGGTTCGCTCCCGCTGGTGCGGTGCTGCGTGAAATCGCCTCTCAGATGAAAACCGACGGAGTTCTCAAAGAATACGGTGCAGGCGGCGAGGCCTTAATCTCGCCGATGGTCATGACGTTCGCGGGAGCGGTTGGATCCATGGTACACCTGTACCGATCCTCGCCGGATTTCGACCAGTTGCGCGATCTGCTCTGGGGGATTCTCATGCACGGCATTCTCAGGGAGAATGTATCTCAGACCATTCTGGAAACGGAGAGGACGTAGCTATGAGCGATTTTTTCAAAAAGATGCCGGTCTGTGGAAGCGTGTTGATTCTGGCGGCTATACAGCTCGCTGCTGCGAATCTGACGCTGGAAGATGCGGTGCGATCCGCCCTCGAGCGCAACCCACAGGTGCGTATCGCACGCGAGAAGGCCGGCGAGGCACGACTCAAACGCTGGGAGGCGTTTTCTGCCTTTCTGCCGCAGGTTTCCGCACAGGGGACCTTCGTGCAACTGGACCAGGCACAGCAGATCACTGTTGAGATGCCCAACCCGCTCAATCCGTTCGGCCCGCCGGTGGAGCAGCGGTTTTCCATGGGGCCTGACTACAATTACATGACTTCGCTGCGGGTGGCGCAACCGTTGTTTACCTGGGGGAAGATCTACCATGCCTACTGCAGCGCGGATGCCGGTGTCGCGATTGCGGATGCCGACTACGCACGTGTCCGCGAAGAGGTGGCGGCCTCGATCACGCAGCTGTACTATCTGGTGGTTCTCAACCGGGAGCTGGCCGCCATCGCACAGGAAGCAGCCGATGTCACCGCAGAGCATCTGCAGTCCACGCGGCTGATGTACAACGAAGGCAAGGTGTCGGCATACGATGTCTCCCGCGTGGAGGTCCAGTACAACAACGCCCGTACCGGACTCATGAAAGCCCGTAACGCCTACGCACTGGCGCGTGAGCAGTTCTACACCGCGGTCAATGCGCCGGACGACGGCGCGGACTTCGTGACGCCGTTGCGTTCGGAGCCGGTGACCACCGACATCCCCGCGCTCATCGCCGAGGCGCTGCGCCGGCGTCCGGACCTCATCGCGATGGGGCATACCCGACGCACCCTGCAGTACGCCCGGCGATCGCTGCTGACCGCGAACCTCCCGTCGTTCACCGGAGCGTATTCCTATAACTACCAGAATCCGATTTTCGGACGGGAGGAATGGGGGGGCACCTGGAACGTTTCTCTGGTGGTTTCCTGGGATCTGTTCACCGGGCTGCGCAACCTCGCACGGATCCGCCAGGTCGCTTCTTCCATCAACCAGCTGGATATCGGGCGGGAGGGGTTGGAGCGGGCGATCGCCACGGAGGTGCGCAAGTACTGTTTCGATCTGGCCAATGCCGGTGAGCGCATTCGTCTGCAGGAGCAGAACATAGCGCTGGCGAAGGACAACCTGCGTATCGCCAATCAGCGATACGCTCTGGGGTACATCTCCAGCGTGGAGGTACGTGACGTGCAACTGGCGCTGGCGCAGGCGGAAATGGAACGGGTCAGCGCGCTCTTCGAATGGAACGTTGCCCGGGTGATGCTGGAGAAATCCATCGGCAGAAAGCTGGATACCGGCATTCCGGCGGGAGGAGGGCAATGACACTCACCGAGCTGCTGCACCGCAGAACGCGCCGCATCCGCAAGTGCGACCCGTCGGGTCTCGTCGCCGACAACCGCTATTTTGTGACGGTGTATCTGCAGGATCGCATGCCCATCTGCGCACGCCACCGCGAAGGTATCATGCAGGCGATTGACTCGATGCAGTTCCTGTTTCCCGGCCTGCGCATCGAATCCAGTGCTGTCATGACCACCAGCATTGTTCTGGTGATCACCACGCGTAATGTTCGTGCGTCCGAGGCGGAATTGGCCGACGCCTTCAGCGACCTGCTGGTGGAGGAGACCGGCGAAGAGATGTTCCGTCGCATAGGATACTACGAGCTGGTGGTCACCAGCGAGTCGGTAATGCAGAAACTGCTGAGCTGCGCACTGCGCGACATGGCTCCGGGGCAGATCCCCCGGGTTTCTTGAATAAAAAACACAGTTTTTATTTATATTACAGGGAGGAGTCTATGAACAGGCGTGCCGCGGGAGTGCTCGCGATTCCTTTGGTGCTGGTCGGCGCCGGTTGTCGTGCGCCGGATGCAGCGGCTGGGAAGAGTACCGCCATCGTGGCGGTGGAGGTCCGCACGATCAAAGTCGGGCGCGGCGACATCGAACAGGTTGTGCCATTGCCGGCGACCTTGGTAGGTCTCACCGAGGTGGACGTATATTCCAAACTGCCGGGCCGTCTGCTGGAGAAGCGGCGCAGCGAAGGGGATCTGGTTCAGGAAAATGAGGTGGTGTGTCTGGTCGATCGAGACGAACCGGCGATGAAGTTCGAGCCGGTGGCGGTTCGTTCTCCGATCGCCGGGATGGTGCTGCGGTACAATGCCGACATCGGCAACAGCGTGTTGCCGCAATCAGGGTTGAACCGCCCGCTCTTCACCGTGGCGCGCATCGACCGGGTCAAGGCGGAACTGCACGTCGGCGAGCGGGATGCCGCACGGATCCGCACCGGGCAGGTTTGTCGCGTGTACACCAGCGGCAACAACGGCTCCTGGCATTCGGGATCGGTAGTACGCGTGTCTCCCGCTTTCGACCCGATGACCGGCAAGTCGCGAGTGGAGGTGGAACTCGCCAACCCGGATCGGGCGCTGCGTCCCGGCATGTTCGTTATTGTTGAGATCGTGACCGCCGTTCGAAGAAACGTCATCCTGATTCCGCGTTCAGCGGTCACCGAAGAGACCTACGGAGAGCGCAGCGTCGTCACCGTTGTTCGTGACGACAAGGCGTACGAACGCGACGTGACCACCGGGATCGCCAACGAACGGATGGTGGAGGTGCTCACGGGTCTGCAACCCGGAGAAGAACTGGTGGTGCAGGGGTTCTACGGCATCATCGACGGAACTCCGGTGCGGAGGGTCAACCAATGACTCCGGCAGCCCTCTCCGTAAAACGCGCCGTCACTGTCAGCATGCTGATTCTCATCCTGGTGGTGCTCGGCGGCATCAGTCTGTACCGTATCGGGATGGACATGTTCCCAGACATCGAGTACCCGTTGCTCGTCGTTGCGGCGCAGTACGAAGGGACCTCCCCCGAAGACGTGGAGCAGCTGGTCACCAAACCCCTGGAACAGGTGGTTGCCACTATCAAGAATGTGAAAAAACTGACTGCGACCTCCAAGGAAGGGGTCGCCAGTGTCATGGTGGAGTTCGAGTGGGGGACCAACCTCGACGCCGCGTCGCAGGATATCCGTGACAAGCTGGAGATGCTGAAGGATTTTCTGCCAGCTGATCTCAAGACCCCGGCGATACTCAAATTCGATCCTTCGATGATACCCGTGGCGCTGTACGGCATCACGAGCGGGAAGAGGACCTCCATGGGGCTTCGCCAGGTCGGAGACAAGACCGTCAAGCCCGCGCTCGAACAGGTCGACGGCATCGCCTCGTGCATCGTCGTCGGGGGGGATACCCGGGAGATCCTGGTCAGCCTGGATCGCAACAAGATGCATGCGCTCGGTGTCGGCATCGGGACGGTGCTGATGAAGCTGCGGGGTGAGAACATCAATCTCCCCGGCGGCTACTTCGGGCGTTTCCGTCGCGAGTACCTCGTTCGTACCGTCGGGGAGTTCTCGTCGCTGGAGGATATCGGCTCGGTGATCCTCGGTCACCGCGGCGGCATCCCCATCTACCTCCGAGATGTAGGGGAGGTGCTCGACACATCCAAAGAAGTGCGTGGGCTGTCGCGCAACAACGGTCTGCCGTCCGTAATGATGATCGTGTACAAGGAATCCGGCGCAAACACGGTCCTGGTATCGCGCACCATGGATGCCGCCGTGCGCAAGCTGCAGACGGTGCTCCCCGCGGACATTCAGATGAGCACCATGTTCACCCAAGGTGAATTCATTCTCCGTCTGCTCAATGCCGCGGCATCCAATGCGGTGCAGGGTGCGCTGCTCGCCATGGTGTTGCTGTGGTTGTTCCTGCGCAACCTGCGCCCCACGCTCACCATCGGCCTTGCCATACCGGTCTCCATCATCGCCATTTTCATACCGCTGTACTTCCTCGGATTCACCCTCAACTTCATCACGCTCATCGGTCTGGCGCTGGCAGTGGGAATGCTGGTGGACAACTCCATCGTCGTCATCGAGAACATCTACCGTCACATGGTGTTGGGAGAGGACCGGTCTGCGGCTGCCATCAAAGGAACGGACGAGGTCGGTTTGGCGATCACGGCGTCCACCCTGACAACGATCGTCGTGTTCGTGCCATTGTTGTTCGCAACCGGCATCGCAGGACGCATTTTCCGCGACCTGGCGCTGACGGTGTCGTTCGGTCTGCTGGCCTCGCTGCTGGTGGCACTTACCATTGTGCCAATGATCGCATCGCGTCTCTTCAAGCCGACGGAGTTCCGTGATCCGCCGTTTGTCATCATGCTCCAGGCATGGTACCGCCGGGTCATTGAATGGGTCCTCCGCAACCAAGGCAGGACGGTGCTGCTGACCGGCTTGACGGTGGTGATCGCGGTAGTTTTTGCGGTGGTTGCCCTGCCCAAGCAGTTCATGCCGGAGATGGATCAGCGGATGGTCAGAGGCATGGTGAAACTGCCGGTCGGCATGTCGCTGGCTGAAACCGACGCCGTGGTCCGCGCGGTGGAACGCGTCGTGCAGGAACAGCCGGAAGTCGCAGGTATTGGAGCGGTCATCGGCGTGACGCAGGGAGGTGGCGCGGATGCCGTTATGGGAACAGGGCCGGAAGGGGTCAACGAGGCGGAACTCTACATCCGTATGAAGAACCGATCCCAGCGCAAACGTACCACCCGGCAGGTGATCGACACCATCCGGTCCAGCATCCCTGATCTGAAAGGTGTCAAGGTCATATTCTCTGATGCGGGTATGATGAGCATGGGAGCCAATCCCAAGCCTATCAGCATCAAGCTCTACGGTGACGATCTCAATACGCTCGCGCGGCTGGCCGATACGGTCGTCGCCCGCATAGCCGCAGTCCGGGATGTGACCGATCCAGAATCCAACTTCAACCGCGGTCGTCCCGAGTTTCAAGTCCGGGTGAACCGGGAACGGTGTGCGCGGGCGGGGGTTTCAGTCGGCGAGGTAGCACAGGCGATACGTGCCTCGATTCAAGGGACGCTTGCGACCCGAATGACTTACAAAGAGGAGAGTGTGGACATCAAGGTCCGCATGCGTGCCTCCGACCGCGCGGATCTGGAGGATATCGGAAGCATTCCGGTTGTCTCGATGTCGGGTGCGGCGTACAAGCTGCGCGACCTGGCGGACATCCGCTTCGGCGCGGGACCGGTCAAGCTGTTCCGTGAAGATCAGAAGCGGGTCATCACCGTCACGGCCGATTACAAAGGGAAGAACCTGCAAGCGGCGGCTGGCGCGATCAAGCGCGAGATGTCGGGTATCAACATGCCAGCGGGGTATTTCTACAAGATCGGCGGAGATTTCGAGGATATGGTGAACTCCTTCCGTGATCTCGGGCTCATCTTTCTGCTGGCGGTTCTCCTGGTATACATGGTGATGGCCGCGCAGTTCGAGTCGTTCACCCACCCGCTGTCCATCATGGTCACCATCCCGCTGGCGGTCGTCGGTGTAGTGATCGCACTCTTTGCCGGCGGGCAGTCCCTGTCACTGGTTTCCGGTATGGGGGTGGTGGTTCTCGCGGGTATCATCGTCAATAACGCCATCGTCTACGTTGACTACGTCAACCAGCTCCGGACCGGTGGTATGGACAAGCTGACGGCGCTGGCCGAAGCCGGAGTGGTGCGACTGCGCCCCATTCTCATGACCGCGCTCACGACGATCCTCGGCATGGTGCCGATGGTGTTCGATCGCTCAGAGGGGGCAAATATGCAGGCGGGTGTGGCGCTGACCATCATCGGCGGCATGACCGTCGGGACGCTGCTGACCCTCATCGTCCTGCCCACCGTGTACAATCTGCTGGAACGGTTCTTCGATGCGGTGTATGCGCGGGCGCGACGCATGGTGCACGGATGACGACGCCTCCTCCGGCAGCACCGTCTCGGTCCGCCGGAGAAGACGATCTCAATACAGGAGTGCGTGTCGTGCCGCGTCCTGCAGGCCATACGCACGTATGACGACCGTCACGGGATCGCTGCGACGTTGGAACGTAGCACAGACGATGGTGCTGCTTTCCCTGTCGGTTCTGGCGGCACCGCGGCTCTGTGCCGTGGGACACCGTTCCGGTGTGGCGGTCGCACGGCCGCGGGCGGATCAGGTGCATCGACGAGAACTGCCATCTGAAATCCGATCGGGCGATGTTCGCACGATGCGCGCCTATGCCGTTGCCGGGGTGCGCCAGGTGGCTGTCATCGTGGTTGATTTCAGCGATCAGCGGTTCCTGCCGGGATGGCACACCGCAAACAACATCGTTTTTTCATCGTTGACGTACTACTTCCACGAAAATTCCGGCGGGATGTTTGCGCCGCGGGTCGCGTTCTTTCATCAGGGAGGTTCCTCCACCGGTCCGTTGACCGGTGCCGAGGTTCCATTCCGGATGCCTCAACCCATGGCCTACTACGGAGCCGACACCGTGCAGCGGCACGCGCAGCTCATCCGGGAGGCCTTGCTGGCGGCCGGTGGTCTGGTCGCGCGTCCCGCCTACGACCACGTCATGGTGCTGCACGCAGGCACCGGCAATGAATCCACCTTCGACGATGCCGACATCTGGTCGGCATATACGATATGGGGATATCCGAGCGTGCATGGGTTCGACGACGGCACCATCGTACCGGAACGACAAGAGGGGGCATCCACGTTGGGGGTGATCTGCCACGAGTATGGGCACCAGATCGGCCTGCCCGACCTCTACCGCACCGTGGTGTACCAGAGCTCTTTCTCCCAGCACGCGGTGGTGGGAGCGTGGTGTTTGATGGACAGCGGAGCCTGGACCGGCATGCCGCCCGGATCGCATCCGGCGCATCTGAGCGCCTGGTGCAAGCTGTTCATGGGATGGCTGTCTGTTCGTACTTACAGCGCATCGGCAACCAGGGTCTCCCTCGCTTCTGTGGAACGTTCTCGGGAAGGGATCCGCGTCCCCGTGTTGAGCGGGACGGATCCGTCCAAAGAGTACCTGCTGGCGGAATACCGCGAGTGTTCCGGGTTCAATGGGCCGCTCCCCGGACCGGGTATGCTGTTGTGGCGGGTGGACGACGCGGTCGCACTCAGCCCGGAACGACTGGCGGCGAACAGCATCAACGGCGATCCGTCACATTATGGTGTGGATCTGATTGAAGCGGATCGGCTGCCGGTTTCCAACGCACTACCCGCCACGCCGGGCAATCCATTCCCGGGTTCGACCGGTGCGGTCACGTTCTTCACGGAAGACTACGGCATTACCGCCTTCAATGGTTCTCCATTTCCTCTGAAGCTGCTCGCCATAACCACAGCGCCTGCATCGGTATCGTTTGATATCGAACTGGAATTCCGCGTGCGCGACGTGCCGCTCAATTCCTTCGTCGTAGGCAACAACGTCACCGAGCCAGGCCGCCTGATGCTCTTGGGATTCAACCTCGTTGAGCAGGACACCGTGAGGGTGGGTGTCTTCGATGTGCGCGGCAACCGCGTCGTGCAGTTTGAAGGGGAGTTTCCATCGGGGCCTGGGCAGTTCCTGTGGTTCGGGAGGGATGAGCACGGCGCAGTGTTGCCCCATGGTCTGTATTTCGTACATTTTTCCACCCGGAGAAACCAGCAAACCCTCCGGGTAATCCTGAGGTAGGAGCCATGAGCCGGTCGGATGCATGGCGGGTGTCCTCCGCCACAGCCGTTGTCTGTTGCGTGCAGACGTTTACGGTCGTGGTGTTCGCGCAGTCGATGCTGTTGGAGCGCATCCCGTGCGGCCCGCATGTGGCGGAGGGAGGGATCGCGGCGGTCGGGGACGCGGGGGCGTTCGCGGTTGCCGCCAATCCGGCAATGCTCGCCGCCCAAAGGTATCGCATGGTACTGGATACGGGTTCACTGTGGTATTTCGCCGGTTCCGGAATGCTGCAGGTCGCCGCAGCCGTGCGTGAATCGCGGGGGCGTCTGGTCGCGGGAACCGCGGCGGGCTGGTTTGATTCCGGCGAGTTTGGGATCACCGACCTTGAAGGACGTTTGACCGGTGCGCGGGCGCGCTATACCGCGACTATTCTGTTGTTGGGAGTCGGATTCAGCCCGGCGCGTCACCTGAAGCTGGGGGCGGGTATCTACACCGTAACGGATAATCCCGGTGGCATGCAGTCTGGAGCACGCCTCGGCGCGGTGTACTCTCCCGAGATGCGTACGGCGTTCCTTGATGGGTTCGTGGCGGGTGCGACGGTCAACGGCATCGGACAAGGTAATGGGGCGGCGTACGAGCTGGGTGTCGGTGTGGAAGTTCCGCGAACGGGGCGCATCTCGGTCGGTGTGTCCTTGTACGGCAGCCCGCGCGAGCCCGCGCGATGCTCCATCGGATACCGCCGGATGCTGCTCGACGATGTGCGGTTGCGGCGTTCGTTTGTGCTGCAGGCGGGGGTTGATGGTATCAACCTGCTGGGCATCGGTGGCGCGCCGTCCGTCGGGTTCCTGGCCGGTTACCGTGAGTTCGTGGTGGGGTACGCGGCGATCGCGCACCTCCCGCTGGGGTTCGTGCATCAGCTCAGCGCCGGCGCGCGGTGGTAAGGCCGCCGATGCCGCGTTCAGGCGGACTTCAACGTTGTCGCAGGTACAGCGTGGTGCCGATGCCCAGGAACACGGCGTCCGGGATCCAGACGGAGAGTGCCGGGTTGATGATTTCAAGCTCGCCCATGCTGCGGAAGAGTGACAGCATGGTCCAGTAGAAAATGAGAGCGCCGAGGGTATATACGAAACTGGACATGCGGCCGTACCGCGCGCTGGCGCGTTGACCCAGCGGCACGGCGATCAGCATCAGGATGAGGTTCACGAGGGGGAGCGCCCAGCGGAAATGGATCTCGGCGGTGAATTTTGCCGCAGGCTGGCCCCGCAGCAGTGCGACCTCGGCCAGGCGGGTCAACTCGCGCAACGTCAGTTGTTCCAGCGGTTGTCGGGAGATGTCGGAGTCAAACTCCTCGATATCGACCCGTAGCGCCAGGGGGCGCCGGGCGAATCGCTGCTCGCTCACCAGCTTTCCTTCAGAGTAGACCCGCTCGACGCCGTCGTGCAGCACCCATCCGCCGGACTCGCGGGTGCCGCGAGGTGCGAATACCGACCGAACCGGCTGCATGCGGTCGTCACACTCATCCAGGTATACGCGTTCCAGTATCCCGTCCCGGCGATGGTAGCGCTCGATCACGGCGAACCGGCGTCCCGCATCCGCATACGTGAGCAGGTGTTCGTCGCGGGAAGGCTCTTCACGACGGATGGTGACATGCAGCAGGTGTCGGGCGGAGCGATACCCCGCCGGAGCCGCCAGATCTCCCAGCAGGAATGCCGCGATGCTGAGCGCCAGTCCCGCCGCGAGCCACGGGAGAAAAAACTTCCGCGGATCCGACCCCATGGCTTTCACGGCGACGATTTCGCCGGTGTGTTGTAGGGTTGCGATGGCCAGGAGCGCCGACAGCATCGTGCTCAGGGGCAGGGACTGTACGAACCAGAGTGGACATTGGAGGGCCATGTACCGGAGGATTTGACCGACCTGTGCGCGGTGTGAGATGAAGTCCGGCAGCCGCCAGAAGAACTCCGACAGCACGAAAATGCTCATGAACAGGCAGGCCACGGGGATGAACATGCGCACGAACTCCGCCAGGGTGTACCGCTGCAGTACGCCGGGTTTCATTCGCGGAAGACCCGTCCCGCCAGCAGACCGGCCCCGATGAACAGCGCGTTGGGCAGCTGCATGACGGTGCCCGCCAGCAGCATCGCATCCTGTGGTGACGGTAATCGCTGTGCCACCGAGAGGCAGCCCATCACGAGAAAATAGTAGACGCCGAGCAGCGCAATGGTGCCGATGAAACTCAAAGAACGGGCGTTGCGTTTGAATCGCAGTGCAAGCACGACCGCCAGCAGTGAGATGCTGAACGGGGCAAACGACAGTGTCGGTCGGAGGAAAAGCTCGGATGCCAGAACCCTGTGGGAATCGGATCCCGGTTCTACATCAGCGAGTGCAGCGCGGAGTCTGCGCGAGTCCATGCTACGGGCGGATTCATCCACCGGCGTTGCTGGTTTCAGTGCGGTATGGGTGAGGATCACCGTGTAGGTCGCAAAAGAGAGAAGCGTCAGTGCGTCGAGGTCGTTCGGGTCGGCCGTGCGCAGTATCCCGTCCCGGAGTGTCAGCGACAGCGATGCGTTGTCGTAGCGGCCGACCGTAGCGTGACGGGCGGTCAGTATCTGCGTTGTGCCGGTATCGTGCGGGATGAACAGGTACACACCGGAGAGCAGGTCTCCGGTGACCCGTTCGGCATAGACACGGTGGCCGTCCATCGCGAGGAACCGTCCATCGGAGAAGGCGATCAGCGGGGAGGACGTCAAGTACTCGGTCAACACACTCCTGAACCGTGCGTAATTGCGGGGTACCGTGTACGCGTTGAACGGCAGCATCAGCACGGAAATCACCAGTGCGACCAGCAGCAGCGGTGCGCAGAAAGAGCGGCGGCGAACCCCCATCGTATTGAGTATCGCGATCTCCCCGTGTTCGCGCATCTGGCCGACCGTCAGCATGAGTGCGAGCACGAAGGTCACCGGCAGTGAAATGGAAAGAACCGAGGGCATGAGCGAGAGGAACAGGGACAGCACCACGGTCGCCGGCGCCCGGTGGGTCATCAGCGGGCGGATGATCTGGTAGAGGTAATTCAGGACAAAGAGCGCGGTCACCACCGCAGAATACACGGTGAAATTGCCGATGAGTGTGCCGAGGATATACCGGGAAACGGTCTGCATACCCGAGTTCTACAAAAAATATAGAAAATTTGGTAGTTTTTGTGTATATCTCTCGAATATGCACTCACGAACCACGGCGGCACTCAACGGGTTGCGGCTGATCGCGCTGGCGGCATGTCTTGGGACAGCGGCTGGAGCGGTTCTCAACGCCAGAGAGGCGATCCCGGCAGACACCGTCACCGTCTCCACCGAAGTCGCAGTGTTTGCCCCTGTGGGCGCCGTTACCGTTTCCACCACGGCGTCGGCTGCGGTCGTGATTTCCTCCGCGTCGTTGGCCGTTTCTTCGGGCACCGAACCCGTCAGCGCGGTGCCGGGGGCGGATGAAGCCTCGGTTGACAGTGCGCCCGGCGATGCGGTCGAACCAGACGTATCCACCGATATCGCTCCCCCGAGAGCGGCCACGGTCAACATCGAACGGATGCGTTTCAATCAAGCGCTGTGGAACCGGGTCCGCAACCGTGTGGAGGCCGATCTTCCGCCCTACGAAGTGCCGAAGACGACCGTGGCCGCTTCGCCCGTCTTCGTCCCGCCGATAAGTATTTCCGGCACCACCATCGAGTTCATGCCGGGTACAGAATTACGCATCGCCGGACGCAAGCTCATCGGTGTGGACTTCAACACCACCCAGTATCCGAATGCGACCGATGCCGGCCGCGGCAGTTCCAATGTGACGATGAAACAGGAGATGCAGGTGACGATTGACGGCAAGGTCGGCAACAATGTGGACGTGGGCGTGGACATCGACGATCGGTACACGGACAAACGCGACATCTCCATCGTGTACCGCGGCGAACAGGTCGGTGCGACGCCCGGTCAGGGTGAGGTGGGATACAAGGGAAGCAAAGGATCGCTCATCCGCGAAGCGGCGTTCGGGGATATCATGTTGTCCCTGCAGGATCCGGCGGGGTTCATGGGGTACAACCGACAGGTATTCGGGATTCGCGCGACCGGACAGGTGGGACGTGCCGAAATCAAGGCGATCGCCAGCCAGACGAAAGGCAACTACGGGGTCAAACAGTTCACCGGCAACGCGCAGAAGACCAAGCGTATTCTCGCAGATACGGCGTACGTCCGACGGAAGTACTATCGCATGGCATTCGGAGACGATGACATCCGCGACATCGGACGGGTCGAGGTGTACTACTACAATGGCGACCCGACCAGTTCCAACCATACCCGGGACATCGGGTACCAGGCGTACCAGAGCACGGCATACCCTCAGTTCAGCGGGACCGGGCGTTTCGAGCGCCTGCAGCTGGGAAGGGACTACGCGGTGATCCCCGGGAGCGCATCCGCCGAGACGGGGATACTGCTGCTGACGATGCTGGGGCGTTTCGTGCCCAACAATAGCGTCATTGCCGTGGACTACGTCGACAACACAACGGGGCGCACGCTGCGCGAGCGTCTCGGCACCACCAACTACGTACTGCTCAAAGATGTGGAAGAGACCCCCGGGGTCTGCACCGAACTCCTCAATCGGTACTCTCTCGGAGTACGCAACATCGTTCAGGACAACGGTGCGGGGAATTTCATCCTCAAAGTGGTCAACAAAGGGACCACCCAGGAACCGGAGCGGATCACCGACGCCAAAGCAGTGCCGCTGTATCCGCGGGATGTAGCCGTGGACTTCACCAACGGTGAATTCTGGTTTCGTTCCGCACAACCGTTCGACGACCGAAGCTATACGAAGACGCCGCAATCCTTTTTCGACATTTACGTGGAGTATACGGCGCGCCAGAAGGATTATCCGCTGGGCCAGGGGTTTCTCGTTCCGCAGTCCGAACGAGTCACCGTCGACGGACGTGTGTTGGAGCGCGACCGGGACTACTACATCGACTACGATATCGGGCAGGTGACGTTGCTACGCGACGATCTGGTCACCGACAAGAGCAACATCGAGATCAGCTACGAATACACGAACTTCGGTATGCAAGGCGGCGAAACGCAGGCGGGAGCGCAGGTGAAGGTGCCGCTCAACGACAACATCACCGTGGGAGGCACCTGGCTGGGCAATTTGCCCTCCCGGGGAACGTCCATACCGGACATACGTTCCCTGGTCAGCCGCAATGCAGTATGGGAGGGACACGTCGAGGCGCGCGATCTGCGGTTTCCGATTCTCAACGAGGCGTTGCAGGCCCGTCTCCCGCGTATCACGAGCATGTTCTATGAGTATGCCGAGAGCAATAAGGATCCTAACATCTGGGATAAAGCGATCGTCGAGAACATGGAGGGGATCACCAGCGAAGACGGCGCGTCCATGTACCGTGATTTCTGGCGGTACGCCGCGACGGCGTCCGGGGGCACGTACTTCCCGGGGCAATACGACCGTATCCGCCGGGAAATCGTCGGAGGCGAGCTCAACTGGCGCAATGAGGACATCCCCGCTCGCGACATAAACCCGAACCGTGGGCAGTACAATGAACGTCAGCAGGTGCTGGCGGTGTCGTATGATCTGTTTCGCTCTTCGGAAGTGGCCATGGTGTACGTCCTGTCACGCGACGGGCTGGATTTCTCTCAGAAGCTGTACGTCGAGTACGAGGTTTTCAGCGACGGCGGGGGGGCGGGCCCGGTTGCCGACCTGTGGCTGGATCTGGGCCAGATCAACGAAGATGCCGATGGCGACGGCGTCATGGACACCGAGGATACGATCATCCCGAACCGCCAGTTGGATATGGGAGAGGATACCGGCATCGGCTTTCGCGTAGACGGGACGACCTCCGTGGTTGTCGGCCGCGAGAACGGTCTGTTGGACACCGAAGATCTCGACCTCAACGGCGTATTTCGCAGCTACGAGACTCCCGAGACCGTCCCGGGCAGGTACAACCTCGGTCCCCTCAACTTCACCGGATGGCGCACCGGTACCGTCGCGCTCAACGTCAGCACCGCCACTGCACAGCTGTGGACGGCGATCAAACATCTCCGCCTGCGGGTGCTGGGGCGCGGCGCTCGGGGGCAATTTAAGCTCGCGCGGGTCACCGTTGTGGGCAATCGCTGGCGAAACGAAACCCCGGCAGTAGCGGAACTGGTGGCGGTCAACAATGAGAACACCCCGGGGTACCCGAAGCTCACGGAGCTGGAGGACTACCGGAACATTTACGAGAATCCGCTTGCCCGGGACCGCAACGTGGAGCAGGCGCTTGCGGTCAGATACGCATTCACCGCCCTGTCGGATGCCGCCACGTTCTACAACACCATCGCGATCAATCTGGCCAATCACCGGGAGATGAGTTTCTTTCTCTACAACGACGGCAACGAGGTGGAGTTCCGACTTCGTGCGTACAGCAGTCCCGGCAACTACGTCGAATATTCCACCGTGACCGCTCCGTGGAGCAGCCGGTGGCAGAAGTTCACCCTGACACAGGTGGACCTCACCCAGGATCAGATTCCGGATCGCTGGGCGGTGCCGGAGGGGGCCGCGTACGGCGGAGTCTGCGCATCATCGGGCATCCCCAACCTCCTGGCGATCACCCGCCTGGAGATCATCATGCGCCCCACCCGGTCCCCCCAGAGCGGTACGCTCTATGTCAACGACCTGTACGTTTCGAATTCATGGAAGCGTACCGGCACTGCGCGGCGCTTCCAAGTGGATTTTCTCGTGCCGGGATTTGCGACGTTCGGCTCCGCGATAACATCGCGGGACCGCAATTTCGAAACGCTCGGCGGCGGTATCAACAAGTCCGTGGACAGCCAGGATATCAGTGCAAACCTCACCGTGACCGCCCTCAGTTTCCTGCCGGTCACGTTCTCTGCAAATCAGTCGCGGGTTATCACCCCCCGTGAGGCGACCACCCAGGAGCTGGTGTCCGTCCTGGAGGAAGGTGAGACCAACATTACGAACGGTACGGTGTCCGCCAGTTTTACCCGGGACAGATTTCCGACGGTGAGCGCCGTATACCGCAAGGCGGTGAGTTCGCAGACGTCGCTCTCCCGCACCGATATCAACGACAACCTATCGCTGAACATCAACTACAGCGTGCCCTTCAAGCCACTCACGTCGCTCGCCGTCACTTTCTCCGACGATCACATGTTCAACCAGCCGTGGGATTTCACCGCGACGGCGTCGACGGTCACGTACACGAAGCGGTTCAACATCACGATGCCGTTCGACTTCTGGGGAAAGCTGCATTGCACCCTTTCAGGAGGAGCCGAGCGCGGGTTCTCGGAGTTCCGAGGATCGACGGCGGCGATATTCAACGATGGTCTCAATGTGCCGGTCCTGGATGACAATGCCAATCCGATAGACTACTGGATACGCCTGGTGTTATTCACGCTGAATAATGCGGATCAGCGGTATCCCGAAGGGATACTCTCGTCCGCAGACAAGCGTCGGGCATGGAACGGCCGCATCGACACGACCATCGGGTTGTTGCCGTTCCTCAAACCGTCGGTCAACTACGCCGCAACGCTGGATGAAACGCTCAACGCCTACCTGCCGGATCGCAAGACCGTGTCACGGAACACCACCATGGGAGGGAGTTTCAGTTTCACACCGCGCGACCTCACGGGCGCCAAAGCGGTCCGCACGATGAACCTCTCGTACACCTTTGGCTTGACGTACGGTGATTCCTACGTGGACATTCCCAAGGATGTTCCGGTGTTCGACCTGGACATCGGCAGGTTCAGCCTGCGCAATCCCGAGACGTTGTGGTTCCAGACCGACCTCACCACCGCATCGGTGTACCGGCAGACACAGTCCGACACCCGGACCCAGAACGCCTCACTGCGGTGGAATCCGCTGGAAGGCTTACCTCTGACGGGGCCGCTGGCATTCCTGGCGAGTGCGAATATGAGCGCCACCTACCTGCACGAGGATCGTAAGACGGAGAATTACCGCGCACTTTCACAGACCCGTACCTACGGTCCCTCAATCACGGCGACGGTGAGCGGATTCGACCAGCTGCTGCGTCTGTTCCGTTCATCGACAACGACGAAGCCGGCGTTCCTGAGCAATGCATCGCTCACCGCGGAAATCACGCACCGTACCACCAACAACATAGCGAACGCCGGTCCTACGGAGGATGCAACACACCTGACTCACCGGGAGAATCTCAATTGTTCCCTGTTCACCGACTATTCCATCGGAGCCAATTTCAGCAACACGCGCGCCCGGACGTACTCACACCAGATCGGCGCCGTCCGCAGCTGGACCGATGATATCAGCGCGGGAATCACCGTCGGGTTCCCGTTCCTGGGGCAGCGTTTGTCCCCCGCGTACACACTGACACGCAACTACACCTACGACAACATCAACCGATTACCGACGACAGACATGGTGACCCACGCGTTGTCCCTCAATTATTTTGCGAACATCACCCCCCGGGGCGGCATCACGCTGCCGTTCATCGGCAGGGTGCCGCTCCAGAACCAGATCCGGGCGAATACCGGTCTTACCTATCGGCGTCAGGAGAGCACCCTCAGCGTGGCGGATTCAAACCTGGATGCAGTGGATCTGACCGGTAATGTGGAGTACAATGTGTCCCGATTCATCTGGGTGCGGTTCGACGCGGGCGGAGGGTACACCTCGTACCGCTACGCAGATATCAAAAACAACTACCGCATCAACGCCTCCGGTCAGGTGACCATCACGTTCTGAGGTGTGTACCGTCCATGAACCCGAAAGGATGCCTGCGAACGGTCGTGAAGTTCTGCAATGCCCTGGTCTACGTCGCGCTCCCACGCCTCTGCGCCGCCTGCGGAGCGCCGCTGCCCTATGATGCCGGGCATCCCCTCTGTGATGACTGCCGCTCCGAGGTCCGGTTCTTGGACGGATTGGTGTGCGTGACTTGCGGTGTGCCGTTGCCCGATGGAGGGGCGCACTGCTTCCGCTGTCGTGGCAACCACGGGCGTCGTCCGGCGGCTGATCTGATGCGCGGCGCGGTGGCGTACGACGGGCCGGTGCGCAACCTTATCCACAAGCTGAAGTTCGGCGGTTGCCCGCACCTGGCGCGGCAGCTCGGAGCGTACCTGGTCGATCTGTACGTACGGGTGCTCGGCATGCCGCCGATCGATCTGATGTGCGCGGTTCCCCTGGCGAGGATGAGGCGTATCATGCGGGGCTACAATCAGGCGGAGCTGATCGCCCGGGCGTTCGGCGATGCCATCGGCGTCCCGGTCATCCACATTCTGCACCGCAGCCGATCCACACGTGCGCAGGCGCGGCTTTCACGTGAACAGCGATTCCACAATGTACGCGGCGTCTTCGAGCTGCGGGTGCCCGACGGAGCGGTGGCGGGCAAAACGGTCGCGGTCGTCGATGATGTATGCACGACCGGCCAGACACTCGACCAGTGTGCGCGAGTCCTGAAAGCGGCGGGCGCCGAACGTGTGTATTGCCTTTCGGTGGCCCGTGACGGCGGCGTGACGCCGGCACAGACCGGCGGCGTACTTGACAAAGCGCCACGCATAATGTAAAACAAACGTAGTTTGTTTCGCGCAGTTCGTCATCCGCGTTGATGGGGGAAATGTCCGTGCAATTCGGACTGCTGCCCGCGCAACGGTAATCTCCGGATCTCCGGAGCAGCCCGGTCTATCATCAACGTCCGGAAAGTACCTGCGATGGGAAGGGAATGCAGCTGACGCCGTCATCCTGCGGCCGGTATGCGCCGGCTGTCCTTCCATACTGCGTTCCATCCTGTCACAGGTCACCGTTCCGCGCGGATCGTTTGTCATGTACATGTAAAAACACAGGAGCGCGAGCGGAGCCGAAGATGAAAAAGGTGCGGGTGTTGCTCTTCCTGGTGCTTACACTCCGTGCGATGACGGCCGGCGCACCGATACCGGAGCGCCTCGTTTCACTGACTCCTTCCATCACCAGCCAGCTCTACGAACTGCAGGTCCACAACCGCGTGGTGGGGATCACCACCTTCTGCCGCAGGGTTAACGAGAGCCAAGCGGTGGTCGGGACCTACCTACAGCCGAACATCGAGCGTATCGTCTCCCTGAAACCCGACCTGGTCCTCATTTCTAAGGAAGGGGCTGCGCCGGAAATCGCGTCGTTGCTGGAGAAGTTCCGTATCCGGTTCCGCGTTTTTAAGCCGGTCAACTCGCTGGATGATCTGATTCTCCACGCCCGGGAGTTGGCCGTTCTGGTGGATGCCCGGGAAACCTGCGCCGTCCTGGAGCGGGAAGCGGTCGCTGCGGGGTTGCGTGCCGACAGCTTGATCCGCGCGCCACGGGTGCTCGCGCTCATTGCGCTCGATCCGATGGTTGCGGCATCATCCCGGAGCTACGTCGGGGCGGTGATCGCGCGAGCCGGCGGTCGCATGGTGCTGCGGACCGAGGTACGGTACCCGGTGCTGAGTCCGGAAGAGGTGGTGCGGCTCGATCCCGACGTTATCCTGATCGCCGATATGGGAGCGTCCGAGGAGGCATATGAGCGATTCAAACGGCGTTTCCGCCGGGTGCGCGCCGTCCGGCGCAATGCGGTGTATCGCATGGATCCCGACGTGCTGTGCCAGCCGACGCTGGGCAACTGGCGGCAGGGAGTCATCGCCGTTGGCGAGGTTCTACGCCGATGAGCGGCTCACGACGGTGGTTCGTTGTTCTGTCGGTCGTGCTGTGCGTGACGGCGATACTGGGCGTGTGGGTCGGCGCAGAACATTTCAGCCCGGTGGATGTCCTCGCCCTATTGGCCGGGGCCGGAGACGACGGCCGACGGATGATTCTGACGGAGCTGCGCCTGCCTCGCGTGGTCGCGGCTGTCGCGGTCGGTGCGGGGCTCGCGGTTGCGGGCTGTCTGCTGCAGAGTGCTTTTCTCAATCCGCTCTGTGAGAGCTACACACTGGGAATATCTTCGGCGGCGGCCGTGGGTGTGGTGATGGGATTCCTGCTTGCCCTGCCATACGGCCGGATGGTGACGTCGGCCGCGGGAGCGGTCGCCGGCATGCTGTGCGCCTGGCTGATGAGCGTATTCTCCCGCAGGACTGTAGACATCGGATTCGTACTTGCAGGCATCGTTATGAATTTCGTGTGTTCGGCACTCATGGTGCTGTTGACCGTGTTCATTGATCCGTACCGGTTGCAGTTCGTGCTCTTGTGGATGCTGGGCGGTTTTGCAGCGTTGGATGCGTCGGCGGGCTACGTAGGGGCGGCGCTGATCGCCGCCGCTCTGGGAGCCGCGTTCGCACGGGCGCGGCGCTTGGACGCGCTGGTATTGGGAGATGAGAAAGCGGTGTCGCTCGGGCTGCACCCGGATGCCGAACGTCTGACCGCCGTCGCGATTGCAGTGGGCATCGCCACGGTGTGTGTCGCCCTCGCGGGAGTGGTGGCGTTTGTCGGGATCATCGTTCCCAATATCACGCGCGTCTTGTCCGGACAGCGGCACCACACATGGATGGCCATGTCCGCGCTGCTGGGTGCGTCGCTGCTGTCGCTGGCGGATGCCGCCGCCCGGACGCTCCTGTATCCGGTGGAAATCCCCATCAGTGCTTTCACCGGTGTCATAGGCGGGGTGGTGTTTCTGGCGCATCTGGCGCGGTCTCACCGGAGGACGGGCGCATGAACACGGTGGTCCGCTGCGGGGTGGAGGTTAATGTGGACGACGTGTCCGCCGGTTACGGTGCGCATGACGTGCTCCGGAGTGTGTCATGGCGGGTGTCTGCAGGGAGGTTCTGCGGCATCATTGGTCCGAACGGCGCGGGGAAAAGCACGCTCGTGCGCGTGCTGGGACGTATCCTTGCTCCGCGGCGGGGTATGGTGCGCCTGGACGGTCACGACATCAAAAGGATGCCTGCGGCGCAGTACGCGCGTTTGGTGGCGATCGCCACGCGGGTGCCGGAGTATGCACGCTCGTTCACCGTCCGAGAGTTCATGCTGCTGGGCAGGTACCCTTTCGCTGGAGAATCCGGCAGGACGGCGCAAGGGGTGATCGAGGAGGCGTTGCGGCGCTGCGATGCAGCACAGTTTTCTCTCGCCCGGCTCAGCGAACTCTCCAGCGGCGAGGTACAGCGGGTCGCGGTCGCCCAGGCGATCGCGCAGACTCCCCGCCTGCTGCTGCTCGATGAGCCGACCGCACATCTGGACATCGCGCACCAGGTGGGGTTGCTGGATTTCATCCGGGAGCTCACGCATGTGCGTGGTTTGACGGTGGTCGGCGTTTTCCATGATCTGAATCTTGCTTCGGAGTACTGCGATGAGCTGCTGCTGCTGTCAGAGGGCCGACGGGTGCGGGCCGGGAGCCCGGCGGAGGTGCTGGTGTATGACATTCTCGAGGCGGTGTATCGCACCGCGGTGGTCGTCAAGGAAAACCCCATTTCGGGCAAGCCGTACGTATTTCCGGTGCCGGCTTCCTGGGCGAGAGACCGGAACGGCACGGAGGCGGCGCGATGACGAAACGGCGCGTCGGATTGGTGCACTGCATCACCGGTCCGGGGAAAGGGAAGACGTCCGCGGCCGTCGGAATGCTGGTGCGGGCCTTGGGGCACGGGTGGAAGGTGTGTTACTGTTCATTTCACAAGGATCCCCGACGGTGGGGCTACGGCGAATTCAAGACGCTCCAGCGACTGGGAGTGCCCTGCCATGTGCTGGTGCCCGACCATGAACATTTCCATGCGTCGAAACGGCGCGGCGAGATAGCCCGGGAAAGCGACGACGCGTTCCGCCGTGTTGTACGTGAGGTCTTCCCGCAGTCGTACGACCTGGTGGTGCTGGATGAAGCCCTGGTATCGGTGCGCGACGGGTATGCTTCCATCGGTGAGCTGGAGGGACTCATTCGAGCGAAACCCCGCCGTACCGAGTTGGTGCTGACGGGTCGCATGAACGGGCCGATCGCCGTCCGGCTGGAGCGCCTGGCCGACTACGTGAGCTGCATAGACAAACGCAAACACCCCTACGATCGTGGCATACGTGGTCGGGAGGGGATAGAGTTCTGACGATGTGCCCCGGTGCGCAACGGCGGCACGGAACGGAACTTCATTTCTTGGTGCGGAGGAGGGCGGGTATGCGTTGGAAGATTCGTGGAGTAGGTGTTCCGGTGCTGGTTCTCTGGGCGGGCGTGTGGTGCGACGCCGCCGGACCGGACGACGGAGTGTTCCTGCACGTGCTGCGGGATGGGCTGCATCGCGCCGAAATCCCGTTGAACGCGGATGTTCTGTATCGGGAGGAGGTGGATCGGTCTGTGGCATACCATGCGGGTGGTCTGCTGGAACTCCTGCCGTCGGCCGATGTCGCGAACGCTGCAGGGGTTCCCGGCGGGCAACAGTCCTTGCGGCTGCGGTTCGCCCCGGCGGACCAGACGCTCATCCTGCGGGATGGGGTGCCGCTGAACGGGTTTGCATCCTCGGTGTGGAACCTCGCCAATACTCCGGTGCATTCCATCGAACGGGTGGAAGTACTGTACGGAGCCGCTTCCGCGATGTTTGGCGCGAATGCCGCGGCGGGTGTGGTCAACATCGTCACCCGTTCGCCGGGAGAGGGCCCGTCCGTCGGGCTCACCCTCGGATACGGCGCGCACGAGACGCCGGCGTTTGACCTGGCGTTTGAAAACCGCTGGGATGCCGTGGGTGTGCGCGGCGACGTCGGGTACCGGACGTCCGCCGGCTGGCGGCAGAATTCCCGGTACACCGGTCTGGACACCGGCGTGAAGGCGGTGGCCGCGTATAGCACCGGGTGGTTCCGGCAGACCACCGTGGCGTTCAGAGGCCGTGTCTCCGATACCGGGGTTCCCGGGCCCGCGCCGATACCCTACTTCTCCTGGGATGGGGTGCGCGAGCGTGATGCTGCGTCGCCCCGTGCTACGCAACGGGACGAGAACACCGCGGTCGATATCGCGGTCGAGCATCCGTTCGGATCGTTGCGTGCAGGGTATGCGGATGATTTCCTCCGGTATGAGGATCCTGACTGGTTCACGGATACGCGGACCCGCACCAGACGCGCGACTTTCGGTGGGACCGCAGACATTCCGGGCACCGGCGTGACGGTGACGCTGGACGCGCAGCAGTCGCTGTTCCTCCGGGAGGACCGGTCCGCATTCGCAATGGATCCGGTGGATCGCGCCCTCGGCAACATCGGGATCGGGGTACGCTGGCACTTCACGGCGGGCGGTTTGGGACTCATCCCCGCGGTCCGCTGTGACATGAACTCGGAGTACGGCACCCGCGCTCATCCGCAGCTGCTGGCGACGTACCGGGTCGGTGCCGTGCGGTTGTCCGCCGCTGCAGGAACCGGCTGGCGGGCGCCCACATTCCTGGATCTGTACTGGCCGGCGTCGATGTGGACGTCCGGCAATCCGGGGCTGGAACCCGAGCAGTCACTCAGCGTGGATCTCGGGGCGGCGTTCGAGTCGGGACCGGTGTCGGTCGCGGTGAACCCGTTCATGCGTATCGCGTCCGACATGATCCGTTGGGGCATGGATCCGGTGACGTATGTCTACATGCCGATGAACAGCGATGAAGTCACGGTGTACGGAGCCGAACTGACGGTGGATCTGGTCCCCGCGCCGTCCGTACGGCTGACTGCGCGTACGCTGGTCGCTGAAGCCCGGGTCCGCGATGCGTCGCTCGCAAACAGTGAGTGGCTGGCACAGGCGTATGCCCCCGGCCTCTCGGGGACTCTCGGCGCCGTCTGGAGGCTGCCTGCGGCATTCACGCTGAGCGGCGACCTTCGGTGGGCGGCGGAACAATACGCACAGGACGGCGGGCGTGGATTACGTCTGCCGGCGTTCGCGCTGCTGGATATCCGGTGTTCCAAGAAGTTCGGTGAATGGGTGGAAATATTCGCGTCGGTCCGCGATGTGCTGGATCAGAAGGGCGTTGATCGCGCGGCGATGGATTTCTTCTCCGGGGAATGGACCGCGTATCCGCAGGCCGGCCGCTCGGTTGAGGTCGGAATCAGGACTTCCTTCGGCCTGTAGGAACACGTATTGCAGCGAAGCGTCGGGCGATGCCGTTCGGGTGAACGGCATCGCCCGTAGTGTTTTGACGAGAGTGGCGACGGTTGCGCGGGGACGCACATATTTGGTATACCGTTCAGCACTATGAAGCCCTCCGGTTCATTCAAAGAGTTCACCGCGCTGACGAAGGTTTTTTTTCGCGGCCACGAGTGGAATGCCGCGTGCATGTTTTTTTTCTTCCTGCTGAAACACTCGCCGGTCTGGGTGCAGCCGGTGGTGGTCGGCCGTCTGGTGGATCTGGCACGTACAGAGGGAAAATCCGAGATGGAGGCGCTCATCGGATACAGCGCCGCCCTGCTTGTCTTGTTTGCCGCGCACCCGTTCCTGCATACCCTCTACGTCAAGTTCCAGTCAGTCATCGCCCGCCGCATCAGCATGGATTTCCGCATTCGTATCTGCCGGCGGTTGCAGCAGATGTCGCTGCTGCTGCACAACCGGACCATGATGGGCCGCATGCACTCCAAGATCATCCGGGATGTCGAGAAGATAGAGGATTTCCCTCGAATGGTCACGGAGAGTTTTCTGCAGGCGGCGGCCAGCCTGCTGATCACCGTCGTGCTCATCCTGGTGCGCGCGCCGCTCACGCTGCTGCTGTTCATCGTGCTGGTGCCGGTTTCGGTGGTGCTGCAGCGGCACTTCCGGCCGCGCATCCAGCAGACGTACAAGGACATGCGCGAGACGATCGAGGGGTTGAGCGCTCGGCTGTCCGACATGATGACCATGATGCAGGTGACGCGGGCGCACGGCTTGGAGCGCCATGAACTGGAGAGCGTGGAGACCACCATCGAGAAGGTGTATGCCGAAGGTATGAAAACGGATGCGACCAATGCCTGGTACATCTCGGTGAGCTGGGCGAGCTTCATGTCGTGTTCGGTGCTGTTTGTAGCGTGCGCGGTGTATCTCAGTTTCCGCGGGGTGCTGACGGCAGGTGACATCGTCACGTTCAGTTCATACTTCTGGATGGTGGCCGGTTCGGTCCTGATGTTCCTTAACACCCTGCCGATCGTTGCGCAGGTACATGAATCCATGGTATCGGTCAATGAGGTGCTCAACAGTCCCGATATAGAGCAAAACGAAGGCAAACGCGTGCTGCCGGCGGTCTCCGGTCGCATTGAGTTCCGCCGGGTTTCCTACCGGTATCCCGGTTCTGACATTTCCGCGGTCAGAGATCTGAGCTTTGTCATTGAACCGGGGCAATCAGTAGCGTTCGTCGGTCCCAGTGGATGCGGGAAGACGACTGTTCTGTACCTGCTGCTGGGATTCATCCGTCCATCTTCGGGAGAGATTCTGGTGGACGGGTGCAATGTCAACGAGCTGGATATGCGCACCTTCCGCAACCACGTGGGGGTCGTGACCCAGGAGTCGGTTTTCTTCAGCGGGTCCATCCGGGAAAACGTTGCCTATGGGGAGTGCGTTGCGACCGATGAGGAAATCGTGGAAGCGCTGCGCAAGGCGAACGCCTGGGATTTCGTACGGCACCTCCCAGAAGGCATCCACACGGCTTTCGGGGACCGGGGGATCAACTTCTCCGGCGGACAGCGGCAGCGTATTGCAATCGCGCGTGCGCTGATCCGGGAGCCGAGAGTGTTGATCCTCGACGAAGCGACCAGCGCGCTGGATGTTGAGTCCGAAGCCGTGGTGCAGCGTGCGCTCGAACAGGTCATGCACAATCAGACCACCATCATCGTTTCTCACCGCCTGTCCATCGTGCGGAACGTGGACGTTATTTACGTAATGGAATCGGGAGCCATCACCGGCTCCGGTACGCACGAGGATTTGTTGTCGACAGACAATACCTATGCGCAATTCTATCGGCAGTCCGTCGGTTGAGTCTTCCCGCTGTTGGTCGGGATCAGTTCGGTTTCAGAGCGGTGACGCGGATACCGATGCGGCATGGCGTGTGGCGGTGGGCGATCTCGCAGGCAACGTCGTGCCTTTCAAAGACGGGCTCCTCGAACGACCGCATCCGGTTATTCTTGCCGGTTTGGACTATGACACCCCCTGGACGCGTGACGCCGCGATCAACGTCTGGAATGCCGGGCCGGTTATCCCGCCGGCGGTGGCCCGCAGTACCATGCTGTCGGTGCTCGAGCGAACGGGCGACGGCATACGCATCGGCGGCCAGTACTGGGATGCGGTAATCTGGATCCCGGCCGCGTGGTATGGGTATCTCGTACACGGCGATCGGCGGTTCTTGGGCACGGCATACCAGGCGGCGGTGTGCAGTCTCCGGTATTTCTGCGAGACGGAATACGATGCACATCTCGGGCTCTTTCGCGGGCCTGCGGTGTACGGGGACGGAGTTGCAGCGTACCCCGACCGGTACGTCCCGGCGAGCGGCCGATCGTGCATTCTCGATTGGGCGGCGGAGCATCGCGATCGGTCACTCCCCGGGCAGGGGATCCCGATGTTCGCGCTCTCCACTAACTGTGTGTATATCGCTGCTTACGAGACTGTTGCTCGCATGGAACGCGCGCTGGGATACCGGGAGAATCCCCGGTGGCGGCGGATGGCCCGTGCATTGCGTTCCACGGTGTACGCGTCTTTTTACGATGCAGCGCGCCGGCGCCTGCGGTACTTGGTGGATGCGCAGGGTGGGTGTCAGCGACAGGAGGCGTTGGGGGGTGCTTTCGCGGTGCTGTTTGACGTGATCCCGCGGCGGGATCGTACGGCGCTCATCCGCGGTGTGCGGGTCACACCGCAGGGGATCGCCTGTGTGTGGCCCACCTACTCACGGTACCGCGGCGCAGGACCGGGTGCCCCCTACGGGCGACATTCCGGAACGGTGTGGCCCCACGCGCAGGGGTTTTGGGCATCGGTGTGCGCGGGGGAGAAGCTCGTGGATGCGTTTGACCGGGAGTTCCGGCCGTTGGCCCGCAATATTTCACGCGATGCCCAGTGTGCGGAGATCTACCACCCGGTTTCGGGACTGCCGTACGGTGGGCGCCAGGAGAATGGCGGACGAGGCATCACGGTGTGGCCTTCGTGTCGGCGACAGACGTGGTCGGCGACGGCGTTCCTCCGTATGTGCATGGAAGGGCTGGTGGGAATACGTATCACTGAGGACGGTATGCGATTCGCGCCGTGTGTGCCGCCTCGTTTCTCACGTATCGAGCTCGACGGGATCCGCTACCGAAGGATGACGGTGGATATCTGCGTGGAAGGTTCGGGGGTCCGGGTCGCATCGTGCACCATCGACGGGAGGCGGGGATCCTTGCTGCCACCCGATGGTCGGGGGCGTCGAAAGGTACTCGTACGCATGCGGCACGTCGGCGGGAGACGGCGGTGAGCACCGGGGTGTATGTCAAGACCTTCGGCTGTCAGATGAATGTCGCCGAGAGCGAACGTGCGTACGGGCTCTTGCGCGGTGCGGGATTCTCAGCGGTGGAGCGTCTGGAGGACGCCGATGTCGTGATCGTCAACACCTGCACTGTTCGCCGACACGCCGAAGACCGTGCCGAATCGTTCATCGGGGAACTCCGCCGGTGGAAACAGGCGCGCCCGGGGAGGCGCATCCTGGTGATGGGATGTTACGCACAGGTGGCGGAGGGTGCTCTCCGGCGGCGGTTCCCGTTTGTGGATGCATTTGCGGGAGCGCGGACCGACGATTCGCTGCCGGTTCTCCTGGAGCGGTTCGCCCGTGTCCCCGTACCGGTTCAGGACGTCGCTGAACGGCACCGTGCGGTGAGCGTCTTCGTGCCGGTCACGTACGGTTGCGACAACCGCTGCTCGTATTGCATCGTCCCGTTCGCGCGCGGACCGGAACGGTCGCGGCCGTTCGCGGAAGTCCTCCGGGAAGCGACGGAACTGCTCCGCTGCGGCGTACGGGAACTGGTCTTGCTCGGCCAGAACGTCAACTCCTACCGGGATACGGACGGCGGTGTCACACGCGGGTTCGCCGAACTCCTGGAAGCCGTGGCGGTGCTGGGAGATGAGACCCACCGCGTGCGGTTCATGACCAGCCACCCGCGGGATCTCTCGGATCGCATCATCTCGGTGATCGCGCGGCACGACAACATCTGTCCTCACGTGCACCTACCGCTCCAGTCAGGATCCGACGCGATCCTCGCGCGCATGAACCGTGGGTACACGGTAGCCGACTATACGCAACGAGCGCACCGCATCCGCGAACTGATCCCCGGAGTGTCGCTGACGACGGATCTGATTGTCGGGTTTCCAGGGGAGACCCTCGCAGACTTCGAGAGCACCTGTGGTCTGGTGGAACGACTCCGGTTCGACTCCGCCTTCGTGTTCAAGTTCTCGCCGCGGCCTCTCACCGCAGCCGCCGCATGGCCGGACGATGTTCCGGGAGCTGAGAAGGAACGGCGCCACCGCGTGCTGCTGGAGACCTGCCTCCGGATGGCGGCCGATGCCGTCCGACCGCTGATCGGCACCGAGCAGGAAGTTCTGGTGGAGCGCGTTCATAGAGCGCGGATCATGGGCAAAACCCCGGGTAACCGATCGGTGACCGCGGAAACCGGTATGGGGGACCGAATCAAGGCCGGGGATACCGTGGCGGTCCGCATCACAGGGGTGCGCAACCACACGCTGGTGGGTGTGGTCCCATCGCCGTGCATCCACTCCGGACAAACCCCATGAACAAGGTGCGGGAGGACGGTGCGCTCTCGCCGCTGATGCGGCAGTACGCGGAGATCAAGGCACGGTACGCCGATTGCACCCTGCTGTTCCGTCTGGGAGACTTCTACGAGATGTTCGGCGACGATGCGATCGCCGCGGCACCGATCCTGGGAGTGGTGTTGACCCGCCGGCAGGATGTGCCAATGTGCGGTGTCCCCCATCACAGTGCGACCACCTATATCAAGCGGTTGCTCGCAGCCGGTCGAAAGGTCGCCGTATGCGAACAGCTGGAAGATCCGGCAGCGGCCAGGGGTGTGGTTCGTCGGGACGTGGTGCGCATCATCACACCGGGAACGGTGCTGGAAGACGACATCCTCGAACCCAGACGAAACAACTACCTCGTCGCAGTGGTGCCGTTCGATGCCCCGGACGGCATGCGCGTGGGTATCGCGGCGGTGGACATTTCGACCGGCGAGTTCCGCGTCAGCCAGTTCCACGATTCTGCGGGATCGAGAACCGTGGATGAACTGCAGCGGCTCTACCCGTCAGAGATCATACTGCCCGCCGAACGCGAGGGAGCGCTCGCGTCGGTTCTTTCGACCTTCGCCTCGGTGCACCGGGAACGTCTCGAGGGATGGCGATTCGATGTTGCGGCGGCAGCCGAGCGACTGAAGGCGTATTTCGGGGTGGTTTCACTCGACGGCTTCGGCCTGTCGCTCGCGGAGCACCCCGAGGCGCTGGCGGCCGTCGGAGGAGTACTGTCATACCTCGAGATGGTCAACAAACGCGATGTCCCGCGCCTCGCAGCGCCACGTATCCAGGGTCGTGAGAACCGACTTGAAATGGATGCATCCTGCATCCGGAATCTGGAACTTGTGGAAAACCTGCATGACCGTTCGACCGCGAACACATTGCTGGAGACACTGGATCGCACGGTGACCCCGATGGGGGGCAGACTGCTGCGGCGACGTATCCTAGAACCGCTCGCGGATGCGACGGAAATCGGCGGGCGGTTGCACCGCGTGGAGCTCCTGTTCGGGAATCCGGATTTGCTGGAGAAGGTGCGCACCATGCTGCGGCGTACAGGCGACATGGAACGCGCGGTCAACCGGGTTACCGCCGGCACGGCGAATCCCCGGGAACTGCGGATGATAGCGGAAACGGTGCGCATCGTACCCGAAATCATGGCATCCCTGCGTGAGGCAGGGAGTTCCCTTCTCTTTCCCGATGAAGTCTGGGGTCCGCGCATACCGCCGCTGGACGACGTGGTCCGTGACATCGACGCGGTTGTATCGGATGATCCGCCGGCTGATGTAGCCAAGGGTGGTGTGATACGCGACGGATATTCTCGTGATCTGGACGAACTGCGCAGCATCGCCTCATCATCACGGACGTGGTTGACGTCGTTCCAGGAGCAGGCACGGCAACGCACGGGCATCGCCACGCTCAAGGCGGGCTACACGTCGGTGTTCGGCTACTACGTGGAGGTCGGCCGGTCAGCCGCCGCGTCACTACCTCCGGATTTCCAGCGCATACAGACACTGAAGAACGTCGAGCGATTCACCACGCCGGAACTGAAGTCATTCGAAGAAAAAGTGCTGACCTGCGAAGAACGCATCGCACGGTTGGAACGACGCCTGTACGCCGATCTAGTGGCTCGGGTCGCGCAACGCGCTGACGACTTGCGGGAGGTCGCCAGGTGTCTGGCCGAAGTGGATGTCACAGCATCACTGGCGTTGGTTGCGCGCGAAAACAGGTACTGCAAACCGGAGCTTTCCAACGAGCCGGTGCTGGACCTGCGTGCCAGCCGTCACCCGGTGGTGGAGCGTCTCATGCCCACGGGATCCTTCATCCCCAATGATATTAACCTCGATGCACGAACCAGACAAGTCCTCCTGATCACCGGCCCCAATATGGCGGGCAAATCCACCTATATTCGTCAGGCGGCGCTCATTGTCGTGATGGCGCAAATGGGCTCGTTCGTCCCCTGCGACCGCGCGGTGATCGGGCTGGTTGACCGGGTATTTGCCCGGATCGGTGCCGGTGACCGCCTCGCGCGGGGTCTTTCAACGTTCATGGTGGAGATGCAGGAAACCGCCAATATTCTCAATAACGCAGGAGAGCGTTCCCTCGTCATTCTGGATGAGATCGGCCGTGGCACCTCAACGTACGACGGCGTATCCATTGCGTGGGCGTGTGTCGAACACCTTGTCGCGCGTCCGCCCGGACGCGGAGCGGGGCCGCGTACCCTATTCGCCACGCACTACTTCGAACTCATTGAGCTGGGACGGACCCATCCGGTTGTGGTCAACATGAATGTGGCGGTACGGGAGGAAGGCCGGGATATCGTTTTCCTGCATCGGGTTGAGGAGGGGGCTTCAGACCGATCCTACGGTATCCACGTCGCGCAACTGGCGGGGATACCGCCGTCGGTTGTCAGGCGCGCCGAGGAGATCCTTACACGATTGGAACGGCGGACGGAGCGTGCGGGGCTGCCTGAAGCGCAGAGCGGGCACCCCGCCCAGTTCGAACTGCCGCTGGATGAGAATGGAGATGCGGAAAATAATTCCCGCGAGCTCTTGGAAGCGCTCAACAAATTTGATATAAACAATAGGACGCCGCTGGAAGCCTTGGCGTTCATCCAGCAATGGCAACGAAAAAACAGAAGTTGAAAACAACGGGGGCCGAACGCAGGCAGCATCCGCGCATCAACGTCCGGCACATGGAGATCCCGGTGGATCTGTGTGTCGAGGGCTGGGAGAACGCTGCCCCGGGTATTCTCATGGACGTGTCGCGCAGCGGGCTATGTATCCTGAGTTTCAAGCGGATACCCCCAATGAAGAATCTCCGCCTTCGTCTGGATCTCGACGCACTGCAGACCGGAGACATCGCGGCCCGTGTGGTCTGGGTCAAACAGCACGAAAACACCTTCCGCATCGGATTACAGTTCACCGCTATCACGGCCCGTGACTACCTGCACATCATGGGACTGCTGCGCTGTTCCTGACTGAGACGCCGTGCATGATGCATCCGTGTGTCGCACCGCAGGAGCTCCTCCTGGAATGATCCGGATACTCCCACCGGACGTGGTCGAACGTATCGCCGCGGGTGAGGTCGTCGAGCGCCCCGCCAGCGTCGTCAAGGAATTGATCGAGAACAGCCTTGATGCGCACGCCGCCTCCGTTACGGTGGACATCGCACAGGGGGGGCGGCGTTTGATCCGGGTTGTTGATGACGGGGACGGAATACCCTTCGACGAGCTGCCGCTCGCGGTGCAGCGCCATGCCACCAGCAAGATAACTTCGTTCGACGATATCAGCACCGTGCGTACCCTGGGTTTCCGGGGCGAGGGGCTGGCGTCAGTAGCTGCGGTGTCCCGGCTGCGCATCACATCGCGCCGCGCGGATGCAGCGGCCGCCGGTGAGCTTGTCGTGCATGGCGGAGCAGTGCAGTACCACCGTAAAACGGCGCATGCGCCGGGGACTGCTGTTGAGGTGACCGACATCTTCTTCAACGTGCCGGCGCGGCTGAAATTCCTCAAGAGCGATGCCACCGAAAAGGCGCACATCGTGCGCATGGTTGAAGAACATGCGGTTGCCAATCCCGGCGTTTCGTTTACGCTCACCGTTGACGGCAAGCGGGTGTTGTCGGTTCCGAGGACGCAGGATATGATGCGACGGCTGGGGGATGTTTTCGGGAAGGATTCCGTGAGCGGGCTGCTTCCGTTCGCGTACCGGGAATCCGATCGCCTACAGCTGCAGGGGTTTGTGTCGACGCCGACCCGGGCTCTGTTGAACCGACACCTGCAGATGTTTTTCGTGAACCGGCGTCCGGTATCTGTGAGGGTGTTCTCTCAGGCTCTCTACGATGCATACCGAGACTGCCTGCCGGTGGGACGACACCCCGCCTGCGTACTCTTCGCCACCGCTGAGCCGTCCGAACTGGATGTCAATGTGCACCCGACGAAGCGGGTGGTCCGGTTCCGCAGGGAACAGCAGCTCTTCGCCGTGGTGCGGGATGCGGTGCGTTCCGCGTTCAGCGGGGCGGTGCGCGCCTCCGGCCTCTCGTCTGCAGAGGCCGTCGCCGGCTACGTCGCTGCACCGGTCCTGGATGCATCGCAGTCCCCGGATACCGGCGCTCTCCCCGGGCCGGTTGTCGCCACGGGGAGCGGAGAACTCCGGGGCATGTCCCCAGAGACACGTTCCGGAACTGGGATGTTTTCCGGCTACCGGTACCTGGGTCAGATCGGCAGCACGTACCTCGTATTCGCGGTTGGAGACGATATGGTGCTGGTGGATCAGCATGCCGCCCACGAGCGGGTGCTCTTTGAGCGATTCATGTCGCATGGCGCCCCGGGCATCCAGAAGCTGCTGGTTCCCGTATCGCTGGAGCTGACGGCATCTGCCGCCGCGGCGCTGCTGTCGGTACTGGAGGAACTATCCAGTATAGGAGTGGAGGTTGTCGTTACGGGGGAACGATCGGTCGCGTTGACGACCATGCCCGCGTTGTTTGCGCCGGCCGATGCAGCGGGTTTTTTGGAGAATCTCGTGGATGCGCTGGTACGCAACGACGGGTATTCCGGCGAGGCGCCTGCAGTCAGGGAACGCATCGTGCGCGCGGCTTGCCGTGCTGCGGTGAAAGCGCGCGACCGGCTCGCGCCGGTGGACGTGGAACGCCTGATGCGCGAGTTGGCGTCGTGCGAGCGACCGCTCACCTGTCCCCACGGTAGACCGACGGTGCGGCGCATGACCCGGGCCGACCTGGAACGGCTTTTCATGCGGACGTGAACATCTCGAACGAACAGCCCGTCGCGGTGATCACCGGCGCGACGGCAACCGGCAAAACCGAGGTTGCCGTCCTGCTTGCGATGCGCGTCGGGGGTGAAATCATTTCCGCGGACTCCCGGCAGGTCTACCGCGGGGTCAGCGTCGGCACCGCTAAACCCGCCGGGATGTGGCGGAACGGTTGTTACGTGCACCACGGGATCCCGCACCACCTGATGGACTTCCTGGATCTTCGCGAGGAGTACAATGCGGGGATGTTCGCCCGGGATGCGTCACGTTATGCCGACGACGTGCGGCGCCGGCGCCGCACACCGATTATTGTCGGTGGAACCGGTTTCTACATCAGCGCGTACGCCAATGGGTTGTCGGCGCTGCCGCCGCGGGATTACGAACTTCGTGCGCGACTCCTGGCGATCGCGCAACGAGATGGGCCGGAACGCCTGCACGGGTTGCTGGCGCAGCGGGATCCGGAGCGCGCCGCCCAGATTCATCCGCGGAATACCCACCGAATCATCCGCGCCTTGGAGATCGTCTTGAGTGCCGGTATGACGGTCGCACAGGTCCTCAGGACCCTGCCGGTGCCGGAACGACGAGCGGTATCCATCGCGGGGATTGCGATCGGCCGTGACAATCTACGACGGCGTATCGCAGAGCGCACCCGGCGGATGTTCGCCACGGGGCTGGTGGAGGAGACGGAGTCTTTGCTGGCGAAGGGCATGCCGGCGGATACCCCCGGGTTCACGGCGATCGGGTACCGCCATGTCATCGCGTATGTGCGCGGATCGATCTCGCGGGAAGACGCGTTGGAGCGAACGACGCGCGATACCATCCGCTACGCGCGGGCGCAGCAAACCTGGTTCCGTCGGGATAAACACATCGTATGGTTTGACGCCGATGACCTCCGTCCCGCTGCGCTTGCGGAGCGTCTGCACAACCACTTTGTTTCGACGGGTGCATGGCCCGACGGGGAGGAGTCGTGACCGAGCGCGTGGTGCTGGTGACAGTGCACAAGCCGGAATATCCCCGTGCACCTGTGGCATACTCCCAGCAGGAACTGTCGCGTCTGGTGCAAACCGCCGGCGGACACACCGTGGATATGGTGGTCGTTTCCCGCGAGCGTCCCGATCCGGCCACGTACATCGGCAGCGGGAGTGCGGAGGCGCTGGCGGGACGGGTTGCCGACGCGCGAGCGACCACGGTCGTATTCGACGATGAACTCACCCCGGCACAGCTGCGCAACCTCGAGAGAATCGTACGCGCCAAGATCATCGATCGGACACGCCTCATCCTGGATATCTTCGCCCGTCGTGCACGATCGCGGGAGGCGCTGTTGCAGGTGGAGGCGGCACAGCTGGCCTACCTGCTGCCGCGGCTCACGCGGCGCGGGGTCGCCATGGACAACCAGGTCGGGGGTATCGGGACGCGCGGTCCGGGTGAGACCAAACTCGAGACCGACCGGCGGCGGATCATGGCGCGCCAGAGCGCTATTCGTCGTGAGTTGCGGGACATCGCACGTTCTCGCGAAGTTCAGAAAGGCGCCCGGCGGGAGTCATCAGTCCCGACGGTAGCACTCATCGGGTACACCAATGCAGGCAAGTCGACGCTGTTCAACGCCTTGGCGGGCAGGACAGCGGCCTACGCGGATGACAAGCTCTTTGCCACGCTCGACCCGTTGGTACGGCGGGTGGAGCTCGCCCCGGGGTGCCCCGCCCTCGTGGTGGATACCGTCGGTTTCATCGGGAAACTCCCGCACCACTTGGTGGAGAGCTTCACCTCAACGCTGGATGTTGTCCGGGATGCGACGCTGCTGCTGCACGTCCAAGACATCACCGATCCCGAGCGGGCCGAGCATGCCGAAATAGTCCGTGGGATCCTCGCATCGCTGTCGTGTGCGCGCACACCGCGGCTGACCGTGTACACCAAGTGCGACCTCTTGCCTACGGCGGCCAAAAAAATGTATACAGAACGTGTACGTGCCGGTACTGACTCGCTGCGCATCTCCGCTGCTTCGGGAGCCGGGGTGGACGTGCTGCGTCAGGTTCTACTGCGACGGTTGTATCCCGACCGCATACGGCGTATGATTCGACTTCGTCCGGACCAGTACGGCCTGATCGGCGAGATATACCGTTCCTGCACGGTTGTCGCCCGCCGCATGGTTGGAGACAGGATGACCCTGACCATCGTATCAAGCCCTGCGGAATACCGGCGCATCAGTGCGCATATTCGCGATGAGCATCCCTAACGCGGTTACCGTTCTACGGATGGTGGGTGTTGCGGTCTTCGCCGGCGCTTTCATCGCGGGCAGCATGCGACTGGCGTTTGCGGTTCTCATGGCGGCTGCGCTGTCGGATATTCTGGATGGCCTGCTCGCCCGGGTTCTGCGGCAGGAGAGCGACCTGGGGAGTTTCCTAGATCCGTTGGCGGACAAACTATTCGTCGCCGTCACCGTGGGGCTGCTGAGCATCCGTGGTCACCTGCCGTGGTGGTTGTGGACGAGCGTCGCGGTACGGGAACTCACGATTATGGCAGGCTGGTTGCGGGTGAAGCTCCATTCCCGGGTTGGACTGAAGACCAGGCCGCTGCCGAGCGGCAAGGCCGCGGCGTTCGCCCTGATGACCGCCGTCGCCCTGGTGATGCTCCGGCTGGGGATAGACCATCCCGCGCCGCATGCCTTCGCGGATATCGCGGCACCTGTGCTTTTCGTCGTGTGCACGGTGCTGTGCTGGGTGTCGCTCGCGGATTACCTGCGGCGTTTGCGCACGTTCGTCTGAAGGCGTCCGCTGTGGTGATGCGTGAGGAATGCTCGAGGAGCGCTCCATGGAATTGATGATCAGTCCGGTGCTTCTGATACCGTCCGCCTACCTCATCGGAGCGGTACCCACGGCGTACCTGCTGGTACGACTGTTCCGGGGGGTGGATGTCCGAACGGTGGGTTCCGGAAATGTGGGGGCGACCAACGCTGCGCGTGCCGGAGGGGTGTGGATCGGGCTGCTGGTGTTCCTGCTGGATGTGTTCAAGGGGGCTCTCCCGATCTGGCTCGCCCGGCAGTTGCTCGTGTCGCAGGATATCGTCGCGGAATGGACGGTTCCCGCCGTGATGCTGGCGGTGGTCGGCGGGCATGTTTTCAGCGTATTCCTGCGGTTTTCCGGAGGAAAAGGTGTGGCGACAGCCGCCGGTGCGATGCTGGTGGCTGCTCCAGGGGCTGCGGCCTGGTGCCTGGGATTGTTCACCGTGGTGGTGGGTATCACGCGGTACGTTTCGTTGGGGTCAGTACTGGCGTGCGGGCTGTTCGCCGTGCTCGCGGTTTCCGGGAGTGCCTTCCCGTCGTATCCGACCGGCGCGCGGTTGCTGGTTTGTTCTGTCCCGGTGTTGATCATCATTCGCCATGCGGCAAACATCCGGCGGCTCATCGCCGGCACTGAACACAAGGTAGGTTCACGTGCACGCTAGATTTAAAACGTCATTATTCGTCGCGGGGGCCGGCTGTTGGGGGGCGACCCTCGCCTCCATGTACGCATCCGCGGGCAGGAACGTCATCCTGTGGGAACCGGATCCCGGTGTCGCACGTGTGCTGGCACGTACCCGGCGGGTGGCGGTGTTCCCCGGTCTGCGCCTGCACTCGTCAGTGCGGGTCACCGCGGATATGGGCGAAGCTGCCGGTGCGGGTGTTGTCCTGATCGTGACGCCGTCACGGTACCTTCGTGAAACCTGCCTCCGCCTGCGTGACGTAGTCCCGAATCCGGATGGGAAAATCGTGGTGTCGTGCGTGAAAGGAATGGAACCCGGAACCATGCTGCGACCGACCGAGATCATCCGGGATCTGTTGCGCCTGCGACGGGATCAGGTGTGTGTCCTGTCGGGTCCGTCGCATGCCGAGGAGGTGGCTGCAAACAAGCCCGCGGCGGTGACGCTCGCCGTCCATCAGGATCCATCCGCCGACGGAGCAGGGGATGGGTGCGGTCGCGGTGGCGCCGTTCTATTGCAGCGATTGCTCTCAACGCCGACCATGCGCGTGTATACCGCGGACGATGTCGTCGGGGTGGAGATGGGCGGCATCCTCAAGAACGTGTACGCCATTGCCGCCGGGGTATGCGATGGCCTCGGTTTGGGAGACAATGCGAAGGCCGCATTGATCACCCGTGCCATGAAAGAACTGGTGATCGCGGGGCGTGCCATGGGCGGCGAAGCACGCACGTTCTTCGGCCTCTCCGGTCTCGGTGACTTGTTGACCACGGCGTTTTCCCGGCATTCGCGCAATCGGCTGTTCGGCGAGCTGCTGGTTCGTACCGGAGATGCGCGCCGGGCGCTCGCCGAAGTGAAAACCGTAGTGGAGGGGGCGCGTACCATTGTTCCGCTGTACAACTGGGCTCGTCGCCGCAGGCTGGATCTGCCGATCGCCCGGGAAGTCTATCGTATCGTTGAGAAGGCGAAACCGCCACGTGCAGCCATCGCCACGTTGTTTGCACGAACACTCAAACCCGAGTTTCACGGTTATACATGAACAAGAATGATTTGATCCGTGCCCTGGCCAAGCATACACCGACCCGCGGGGAAGCGCGGCGCATCGTGGATTTTATCTTCACGCAGATAATTGACGAGATCGTCTCGGGCGGCAAAGTGATGATCTCCGGTTTGGGTTCGTTCACCCCCCGACGGTACAAGGCCAAGACCATGTTCGACCCGCGCAGCGGCAAACGTCGCCTCGTCCAATCGCGCTCAAAGGTGCGTTTCACCATTTCCAAACTACTGCTGCGACGCATGAATGCGGGCGGGAACGACCGTGCTTGAGGGGCGCAAGTACTACACCATCGGCCAGTTTGCGCGCAAGATGCAAGTCCCTGAGTACGTCCTGCGATACTGGGAAAGCGTGTTCACGCAGCTCAAGCCGCATAAGACGGAGAAAGGGCACCGCCGCTACACCGACGAACACGTCGCGGTGGTGGCTGGGATCAAGGAGTTGATGTGGGAGAAGAAATACACCATCGAAGGTGCCCGCAAAGCGTTGCGGGAAGGGCGGAGCAGACACAAGACGCAGTTTCCGCTGGAGTTCGATGGTGCCGCCGGGAAGCGTACCATGGAGCAGATTAAAGCCGCTCTGGAGGAGATCGACGAGATACTCCAGGAATGAGTGCTCTCCGCGTCGCGAGTACTTGCAATACACAGAAAAAACTACTATACAGATATGTATGGCCGCGCCTGACATCGCTTCCCAGGTGAACGGTCGTCATCATCTATTATGTGCCGCCGTTGCGTGCAGCTTACCGGGGTGTGGCTCAGCTGGCTAGAGCGCTTGGTTCGGGACCAAGAGGTCGTCGGTTCAAATCCGACCACCCCGATTTCCTTGAAGATTCCGAGGTTTCCGTCCTGATGAAGAAAAACGAGGATTCCCGCGACGAACGTATCGCCCGCGCATCGGGTTTCGGCGCAGAAGCGATGCGTCTGCACGCCTTCTATTCCGGAAAGATCGCGGTTATTCCCAAGTGTCCGGTGCGATCCCTGACGGATTTCAGCCTCTGGTACACCCCCGGTGTTGCCGAGCCGTGCCGGGCTATTCAGAAGGATCCGCTCGCGGCATTTGAGCTCACGAACAAGGGCAACAGCGTGGCTATTGTTTCCGACGGTACCCGCGTGCTGGGCCTGGGGGATATCGGCCCCATGGGTGCGCTGCCGGTGATGGAGGGCAAAGCGCTCATTTTCAAGTATCTGGGTGGCGTGGACGCTTTCCCGCTGGTCCTGTCAACCAAGGATGAACGCCGCATCGTGGAAACGGTTGAGGCGGTCGCCCCGGGATTCGGGGGCATCAACTTGGAGGATATCGCGCAACCGAAGTGTTTCTCGGTGCTCGAGCAACTGCGGGCCCGGTTGGAAATCCCCGTCTGGCACGACGATCAACAGGGAACCGCGACGGTCACCCTGGCGGGGCTCATCAACGCGCTGGCGGTGGTAGGTAAACGCATGGAGGACGTGACTGTCGCCATGATCGGCGCAGGTGCCGCAAACATGCGCATCGCACGCATGATCGCGGCGGCAGGGGTCCGCTGCGAAAACATCATCATGGTCGATTCCCGCGGGATACTCCACCGTGACCGAGACGACATCCGCGCCCTGCGTACACAGTACCGCGAGAAATGGGAGATGTGCGAGCGCAGCAACGCAGCCGGGCGCACCGGCGGCATCCCCGAAGCCATGCGGGGAGCCGATGTCGTCATTGCAGCGTCGCGCCCGGGTCCCGACGTCATCCGTCCGGAGTGGGTTTCCGCGATGGCGTCCGATGCGATCGTTTTTGCGGAAGCGAACCCGGTGCCCGAGATATGGCCCTTCGACGCGAAGGAAGCCGGCGCGCGCGTGGTGGCCACCGGACGCAGCGATTTTCCCAACCAGGTCAACAACTCGCTCGGTTTCCCTGCGATATTCCGTGGCGCTCTGGACGTGCGCGCCACGACGATCACCGATGAGATGTGCATCGCCGCCGCCCGAGCCCTGGCGGCATGCGCGCAACGGCGCGGCATCTCCGAGGACTACATCATTCCGACCATGGAGGAGTGGGAGGTTTTCCCTGAGGAAGCGGTCGCTGTGGGGCTCACCGCGGTCGCGCAGGGTATCGCGCGTCGTCCGCTCTCCGAACAGGAGCTCCGTGAACGTGCGCAGCGCACCATTGGCGCCGCACGCGAGGAGATCCGCGTGCTGATGCGGGATGGCGTGATACCAGAACCGCCCGAGCGTTGACCGTGACGGAGCGGTTGCTGGTCGCTCTGACGGCGGTTCTGCTGGTTGACGTCGTGTGCACCGCAGAGCCGGGGGCGAGCATCCCGCGCTACCGTTATTTCGCGGAAGCGTTGCGTCTGGGCGGGGGAAGTGGAAAGATATACTCCATGAACACCCACACGCTCGAAACCGGACAGTTGAGCATCGGAGTGCACCGGTTCGACGTGACGATTAACTATGGAGCTACGCCGAATGCTGAGGCGGGAATACACTTCTCCCTCTACGACATGCAGGACTTCTCCGTTCCGGCGCAGAACATCAGCGCCATCACCCCGTACGTGAAATATCACCTCATCGCCTCCCGCCGGGGGGAACCTCTTGATCTGAGCGTTGGCATCCATCGGGCGAGCGCGGTGATCATGCTGGAAAAATCGATGCCTCGTCTGCTGGCGGCGTCGGTCGGGTGCAGTCTCTTCTTCTCGTTGGCGGAGCGCGAGAAATTCGTGGCCACGGTGACCGCCTCCCGTTATGGGAGGTGGCTGGAATTCATCGTTGATGCCGATGTTACCCGAGCCCGGTTCGCCGCGGGCGTGCGTGCACTCCTCACACCGGAAATCAAGCTGGACCTGTTCCTCGTGGATCTGACGCGGGTCACCGACCTGCTGTTCACCAATTTCATGTTCGGAGTCACCGCGCGACTGTGAACGATGCCCGGCGGGGACGATCGTTTCGCGCCCATGGCAGGGTGCAGGGGGTTGGATTCCGGTGGTTTGTCCGGGATGCGGCTTTGCGCACCGGCGTCGCCGGATGGGTGCGCAATGAACCCGACGGCAGCGTCAGTATCTGGACGGAGGGCTCGGCTCAGGCGCTCGAGCGGTTCGAACAGGTGTTGCGGAATGCCCCGCCGCCTATACTGGTCGACCGGCTGATCGCGGTTGACGAGCCTCCGCTGGGAAGCGAAGGGTTCACCATACGGTTCTGACGAGGCGGATGCCCGCCGATACCCGAGAACGGAGAGAAGGGTCATGCATGATTCGGGCAGTCGTTATCTGGAGGAAATAGAACAGGCGCCGCGCATGACACAGGAGGAATTCCTGCGCGAACTCCGCTGCTACCGAAGAACAGGACGCGCACAGCATCGCAACGCCATTATCCGGTCGCACATGCGGCTGGTGGTGTCCATCGCACGCAGGTATTACCGATCCCACAACGGCGAAATCGAGCTGCAGGATCTCATCGAAGAAGGGTTTCTTGGATTAATCGTTGCAGTGGATAAATATAATCCAGGAAAGAAATCCCGCTTCCCCAACTACGCCGCCAGCTGGATCCAGAACAAAATCAACAAGTATATCAAGGAGAAACGACCTTCCATCGAAGTGCCCGCACACATGATGGATCTCATGCACAAGTGGCTCAACGCCTGGCAGACGTTGTACCGTCGCGCCGGGTCGCCGCCCTCACTGAAAGACATCGCCCGACACCTGCACATCACGCCGCGGTCGGCTGGCCGCATACTCGAACTCCTGCAAACCTGCACACGTATCGCCTCCCTTGACAGCACCATTGATCCGGAAGGCGAGATTTCCATCGGCGACACGGTCAAGGATCCTTCGGAGGTTTCTCCCGAGGACTTCATCTCGGCATTGTCGGACAAGCAGATCATGAAAGACGCCCTGGAGCGTCTCACCCGGCGGGAGGCCATGGTGATCCGGCTGCGCTACGGTCTGGGCGAGAACCGTTCCAAGAAACTCTCCTACCGGAAAGTCGCCACCATTCTCCACCTGAGTCCGGAACGGATATCGCAATTGGACAAGCGGGCGGTCATGAAGATGAAGCGCTACGTCGCGGCGCGCCTGGTCGGTTGACGGACCGGCGCCGGGGAGGTGGACATGCAGATGACATCTGACGATATACGGTCGCTCATCAGGGACGTGCGCGATTTTCCCACGCCGGGCATCGTGTTCAAGGATCTCACGCCGGTTATGCGGGATGCCCGGGCGTTCTCGTCGTCGGTGGACCGGATCGCTGAATCGTTTTCCGGTCAGGCGGTCACCGCGGTGGCGAGCATGGAATCCCGCGGTTTCATCTTCGGCGGCGCGGTCGCCTGCCGGTTGGGGTGCGGGTTTATCCCGATTCGAAAACGTGGCAAACTGCCCCGGGAGAAAGTGTCGGTGGAATATCAGCTTGAGTACGGCACTGACGTGTTGGAAATGCACGCCGATGCGGTCGGTCCCGGGGATCGCGTTCTCATCGTTGACGACGTCCTGGCAACCGGTGGTACCGCCGCTGCCGTCGTCCGGTTGCTGCGGGATTGCGGGGCGACGGTTGTTGGTCTGGGATTCCTCGTGGAGTTGGAATTTCTGCGTCCCCGCGAAAAGCTGCCGGAGCTGCTGGTGCGATCAGTCGTTCGATACTGAGGCTGCCACGCCGGTTCCGCCGGCCGTCTTGCAAGAGGCCGGAAAAAAATGTATCCTCTCCGCAGCGGCATCCCACGGTGCGCCCATAGCTCAGATGGATAGAGCGAGCGCCTCCTAAGCGCTAGGTCGCGCGTTCGACTCGCGCTGGGCGCATTCTTTACAGAGGGCGAAATATGAGCCACAATACTCGGCCGTCCATCGCGGTTGTCACACCGGGCGGGGATGCTCCCGGCATGAATGCGTGCATCCGCGCCGTTGTGCGCGAGGCGCTCGTACACGGTTGCTCTGTGTACGGTGTGCACCGTGGCTACCAGGGATTGATCGAAGGAGAAATCCGCCCGTTGGACCGCCATTCGGTCAGCGGCATCATCAACCGCGGCGGCACCATCCTCAAGAGCACCCGGTGCACACGCATCAGGACTGCGGAAGGAATGCGGGCGGCGGCGGCACAGCTCAGGCGTGCCGGGATATCACACCTGGTGGTCATCGGCGGGGACGGATCTCTGGCGGCCGGGTACCGGTTGTCACGGCGGGGATTCACCGTCATCGGCATACCGGCCAGCATCGACAACGATGTGTACGGTACCGATGAAACCATCGGGTTCGATACCGCCTGCGACACCGCCGTAGAGGCGATCGACAAGATCCGCGATACCGCGACCAGTTTCGACCGCATCTTCGTGGTGGAGGTCATGGGCCGGGAACACGGGTTCATCGCTCTGAACGTGGGCGTGGCCTCGGGTGCCGAGTTCATCATTCTGCCCGAACGCCCGCTGCCGGTTGCAGAGGTGTGCGCAGGCCTCCGTTCGATGCGGACGCTGGGGAAATCATCGGTGATCATCGTGTTCGCGGAGGGGGCGGGCGATGTCCGCGCCTTCGCACAGGCGGTTGAAGAGGGCACAGGAGTCCCTACGCGGGTTTCGTCTCTGGGGTACATCCAGCGCGGCGGGGCGCCGTCGGCCCGGTCGCGGGTGCTGGCGGCCCAGTTCGGTGCGCATGCGGTACGACTGATCCTCCGTGGCGCACGCAGCAGGCTGGTGGTACTGCGCAGAGGAGCCGTAACTGATGCACCCTTCAAATCATCCGTCAACCGCGACAGGCTGCTGGATGTCCGGATCCAGAAACTCGCCGCTGAGCTTACCCGCTGAGACCGCCCGGTCGCGTTGACAACTGCTGTTGTAATTGGTATATGTCTGTTGGCGTCATCTGTTGAGAATACAAAGGAGTTACCCATGTCTCACAATCGCATGCAAGCGTCTGAAATACCGGCGCTCGTTGCCTTTGTACAGACCCACCGCCAGTGGTTCATCGGTGCCGGGACCGTGGCACTCATCGCAGCGGTGATGCTGGCACTGGTCGCCAACCGTCGTGCCGAAGGGGAGTTGCGGGTGTGGGAGAAGCTGTACGGTGTCATGGCGATCATGAGCCGAGATACGGCTGAATCCGAGAGACTGCTCAGTGAAGTCCGCCAATCTGCCCGCAGCGGCGCATCAGCCGGGGTGGTTCGCTATCTGACCGCGTCCCTTGCCTACCAGAAGGGCGAGTATCCCGCCGCGGTCACATATGCGCGGGATTTCATCCGAGGCGGTCGTCCGGCGGCATTCGTGCCCGTAGGATACCTGCTGTTAGGGCAGGCAGCCCGTGCGTCAGGGGACCTTCCAACGGCGATCAAGGCGTTCGGCGATTTCATCGGCAAGTACCGCGGTCATGCGCTGGAGCCGATGGCGCTGGAGATGCTGATGCAGTCGCATCTGGAAGCGGGCGATCAGGCGAAAGCACGCGAGGTGGCCGAACAGATCACCATCAGCAACCCCAATACCGAATGGGCGAAACGGGCGGAACTTGTCCTGTCCACCGCAGGACAGGCGGGTGCGATGCCGTCTGCACACTGATCATTCGCACCGGGGTGGAACCTTCCAGTTCCGCCTCGGATACTCAAACGCGGCAGGGAGGGACTGAGGATGAAGCGAACGTGGACGGCGGTGGCGGTGGCGACGGTGGTGCTCTCCGGGGCGTTGCATGCGACGTTTGCACGCCTCGGCGGCATGGGCATCACGCAGAACTGGATGGTGGAGCAGGACGACTCACTCATCTGGCTCAACCCGGCGGAGATCAACACGTACTCCGGTTTTCTCTGGGGTGAGCTGGGCCAGGCGGGCGGATCGGCGGTCGCTCCGCGCGTCAACAACAACCTGACATTGTCAAGCCAGTGGGGCGGTGTGTCGGCGGGACTTGGTCCCGTGACTGCGGCGCTGTTTCTCGGTCAGCAGCGGACGTCTCAGCTTTCGTTGGCGGGAGACCGGTTCGCGCCTGGCGGGCAGATTGTCGCCATACCCGCAATACCCGCCGGCACCGCATTCGATGTTCTGGATCCGGTCGGCAAGTTTGACGTACTCGCCGGTATGCCGATGGGCAACCTGGGGCTCGGCATGTCCGTATCGTTCGCGGATGATGGTACGTCCACGGAGTCGTCCAATCTCACACAGCCGTCCCTGGCAAACGGCGACCTCAAGTACAGCTACCAGCGGTACTCGTCGGATCTCCTGTTCAACTTCGGCGCAAAACTGGTGGAACTGGGGCCGTTGAGTTCGGTTGACGCGGTGCTGACGCTCGGCATGCACGGGGTGAACAACAAGTATTCCGACGAGATGTACTTCAACAATGCGTTTGTCAGTCGAAACAGCTACTCCCTGAAACTGACGGGTTCCATGGGCGTCCAGTTCCAGGCGCGCGGTGTCATGATGGTCGGGGACGCCAGTTCATTCATTCTGTACGTCGGGTACGGCAGCGATGATGCATCCAACGAGTTCTCCCGGAAAACCGACACCGACCTCGACGGTACACCCGAGCCGGGAATCCCAGCGCCCAATACCGAGTACTACTACCGCATCAACCAGACACTGACCGCTTCCTCCCTGAGGTTTGGTTTTGCGGCAAACACCAATGTCGCCAAAAACATGCTGCTTATCATGGGCGGGAACATTGAAACCGGCGCCCTGAAAGTCAGCGAATCGCAAACCGACTTGTTCTCGGCACGGAACGGTATCGTGGAAGAGTTCACGCGAGAGGTCTCCTGGTTCAATATCCCGGTCAATGTCGGTTTTGAGTACGCCGCCACCAAGGCGGTCGTACTGCGCACCGGCGTGTCCAAGAACCTGTTTCAGACACAGACTACCAAAGAAACCGACCCAGATTATGCGGCGTGGAACGGCACTTCGTATCCTCTGGTGGGTACCGTGGAAACCACAACCACCGCAGACAATGCAGTTTCCGGAGTGACGGTATCGTTGGGCGCGGGCGTCACGCTCACCGGAAACCTGAAGATTGATGCAGTGGTTCGCCAGCAGGTGCTGTTCAGCGGTACATTTGTCGTCAGCGGGGTTCCGGAGACGCTCTTCTCGCAGTTGAGCGCCATCTACCGGTTCTGAGTTTCGGGTGTGGCACGGCATACCACGGGGATGGAGGAACTCACCCCTCCATCCCCGGTTTCCTTGAGGAGCACGCATGCGTTCAGTGTTTCTATCGTTGTGCATCGTTTGGGGTGTTTGTGCGTGGTCGTACGCGGAGTCGCGTTCATTCATCGACATAACCCACCGTACGGTCTACGAGGAATTTTCCAACCTCGCGTTCAACTACTCAAGCGCGCCGGTCAACTTCGGCCGGGCGTGGTCGCAGACCTCGCTGGGATTCAGGGTCATCGTTGACCAGGCGGAGTTCGTCGCCGCTTTCGCCTCGCTGGGCGCTTGGGGAGCGGGGGGAGGGTACATGTCCCCGGGCGTCACACCGTCAACCCGGACCATGTTCCGCTGGGAGCGCGAGTATCCGTACCCTGACATTCACTTCGCCCCATGGTTCGCGGAATTGTACACACGGTATACCCTGCGATGGGAGGATGTGCCCCGGCTTGGGATTGTCAATGCAGCCGTGACGGTGGGAAGGCAGCGGCTGCAGTTCCTGGATGGGATTGTCCTCGGTGACAACGGCATCGGTCTGGACGGGGTCAGCATCACCTTTGATCTCGACCGGTACTTCTACTTCAAAGCGTTCGGTGCCAAACCTACGACAGATGTCTTCCACCAGAACCGCACCCTGATGGGGGCGCTCATCGGCAGCAACTACACCGGCGAGGATGATTTCGGTTTAGATATAGTCATAGATGACAACTCATTTACAAACGACCGACGCATGTTCATGGAGTTTTACTCCCGCAAGCTCATGCGCACATTCCACTACATGATGGAGTATGCCATCCATCAGGGGGCCCGCGGCGATGAGTTCCAGTATAAAGGTCAGATGTTCTGCTTCCGGGCGGGGATGCGGGGGGAGAGCAGGCTCTTGGGCAAGGCGAACCTGGATTTCGCCTGGCTGTGGACTTCGGGCGGTGACAACATTGAAGATCGCTTCGAACCAACGTTTGCCCGGAAGTACGACGGACTCAACCCGTGGGGGACCGGGGAACTCAGTGCGATCAGCCCCGCGGGTTCTTTCTTCGAGTATCCGGCTGGATACTCCGGACCGTGGGTGTTCGGGTTCACCCTCACTGTCTCCCCCATTGCACGCGTGATTGCGGGGCTCAATTACTACATTTACGATTTCACCTACGGTCCGGAGACGCCGACGGCGCCCCGCCCATCGCAGGTGGGCCAGTTGTTGTACGCCCGCAAGGGGCACGCATCCGAGTACGGATTCCTCGCGCGATTTGAAGTTGCGCGCCAGGTGTCCGTGTTCGGTTCCTGGTCGTTTTTCGACCCGTTGGCCAATCTCTACAGTCCAACCGGAGATCCCGCGAGCAAGATATCCGTCGGGACCGAGGTCCGTTTTTGAACCGATGAGCCGTTCTCCGCTCAACATCGCCATCCTGTTCCACCAGCACCAGCCGTTCTACAAGGATCCTTCGTCAGGTTTTTCCCATATGCCGTGGGTCCGGTTGCACGCAATCAAGGATTATCTCGACATGGCCGCGATGGTCGAGCTGTTCGACGGACTGAAGATCAACTTCAATATAGTACCATCGCTGATGGTGCAACTGGAGGACTATGCGCACGGTGCCATGGACCGTCACCTGCAGCTGACGCTGCGTCCGGCCGGAGAACTCTCACGGGAGGAGCGGGTCGAGGTGCTGGCGGATTTCTTCAAGTGCAACCATGATACGATGATCGCGCCGTACCCGCGCTACCTGCAGTTGCTGGAGAAGCGCGGGAGACACCCCGATCGAGCTTCCCTGGAACGGCGTGCCGCTCTCTTCAGTGTGCAGGAATTGCAGGATCTCCTGGTGTGGTCAAACCTGTCGTGGTTCGACCAGTGGTGGCGTCAGCGGGATCCCGTGGTGCGCTCCCTGCTGGATCGAGGACAGGGATACACTCACGCGGATGCGGTCGCGCTCGTAGAGGTGCAGCGCAGGATCTGCGGGGAGGTGATCCCCACAATGCGCCGCCTGCAGGATGCCGGACGCATCGAAGTTGCAGTATCCCCGTTCTACCATCCGATACTGCCCCTGCTGTGCGACAGTGACCGGGCGAAAGAGTCGTCGCATCGGGCTGCATTCCCACGGCGGTACGTCCATCCGGAAGACGCGGAACGCCAGATACGGGATGCGGTGGTTTGTTACACAGAGCGGTTCGGGCGCCCGCCGCGCGGCATGTGGCCGTCCGAGGGCGCGGTATCGGATGATGTGCTGCCCCTGATGGCGGCGGCAGGGATCACCTGGTTCGCGACCGACGAGGAGATTCTGTGGCTTTCGCTGAAACGGGCCGGTGCGATGGGATCCGAGGTTCTGCGTGCAGGCCGGCGCGCGCTCTACCGACCGTACCGCTTTGCCTGTCCCGGTGGTTCGATTACCGGCATATTCCGGGATCGTGATCTCTCCGATGCAGTCGGGTTCATATACACACGCTGGAATGACGAGGACGCCGTTCGGGACATCACCGCGCGACTGACGGCTATATACGAGCAGTGCTCCGGGGATGCGGATCCGTTAGTTTCCATCATACTCGACGGGGAAAATTGCTGGGAGTACTACCGCAACGACGGGTGGGGCTTCCTGTCCGGTTTGTACCGGGCGCTGACCGGAGACCAGCGCTTCCGCACCGTCCTGGTATCGGAACACCTCTCCCGGCGCGATCCGCCGCTGATGCTGCAGTCCATCTGGCCGGGTTCGTGGATACACGCAAATTACGATGTCTGGATCGGGCATCCTGAAGATAATCTCGCCTGGGAACACGTCGCACGGGCCCGGGAAGCCCTGTGCAGCGCCGCTGCATCGACATCTCCGCCGTCCCCGGACGCGCTCGCCGAAGGCTGGGAGGAACTGCGCATCGCCCAAGGTTCCGATTGGTACTGGTGGTACGGCGACGACCATCACACCGACGACATCATGTTGTTTGACGATCTGTTTCGCCGCCATCTGTCCAACGTATACCGTGCCATCGGGGTACCCCCGCCGGAATCGCTGGGCACACCGATCAAAGGGGTGGCGCGACGGAGCAGCCACCGGCCACCCTCCGGATGCATCAGCCCGATCATCGACGGTCGCGTAACCAGCTACTACGAGTGGCAGTCCGCCGGCCTGCTCGAGGCGGGGCCGGCGGCCGCCATGCACCGGACTGCATCGGTGCTGCGCGCGGTGCGGTTCGGCTACGACCGGGAACGGTTCTACCTTCGGGCGGACATTGATGTTGAGGCAGAATCTCGCATCGCCGCGGGGGGGGATTTCCACTTGACGATAGCCCCACCAGACGACGGCTCCTCCGCAGGTGTTTCGCTGGATATCCCACTGGCGGGAGGCGAATGCAGGGTGTCGGCGGGAACCGGTGCGCCCGCCGTGGTAGCGGTGAGGGATCGCATTCTTGAGGTCGCGGTTCCGTTTGCCATACTGGGAATACGCCCGGGTGCATCTTTCCGGTTTGCCGTCAGCTTGCGGGTATCCGGAGAGGATGCATCTCGGGAACTGGAGCGGCTTCCCGCCCAGGGATACGCCGAGGCGATTCACCCTGATGACAACTATACCGCGGGGTTCTGGAGCGCATGAAGAACCTGGTGGCCGTCCTGTCGGGACCCCTGAACCGCGCGCCCGAACGGATGCTCGGCGCAATCCCCTGTCGTATCGGCGCTCTTGAACTGCGGCTCGACACCCTGGGAGACCGCGTACTGGCTGCATTGTCGCACACCGTTGCGCTCGTGCGATCATGCCGGGTATTCCACGGCAGACCGCGCCTCATTTTCACGTGGCGCTCTCCGGCCGAAGGGGGGGCCTCCCTGCCGCCCGCCGGACGCGTCACCGTGATGGACAGACTCCTACCCGGATTGGTTCGCCGGGGTGACCTCCTGGACGTTGAATACCGCGCCGGAGACTGCGAGCGGATGCTGTCGTTGGCCCGCCGGCTGGGCGTGCATCCGGTGCTTTCATGCCATTTCCTGGGCGCGGGCGGCCGCGAGTGTGCTGGCGCGGAACGTATCGCGCCGAGTCTCATTGAAGCTGCCCGCCGGCATGCAGGGTATGCGAAGTTGGTGGTGCGCGAAGACCGTGAGGAGCGCATCACCGCGCTGATCGCCGCGGTGTCGCGCACTGATCACAAACCGCGCCGGGCGACGGTGTTTTCGACGGGTGAAACCGCACTGGTGTCGCGCGTTGCGGCGATCCTGCTGGGAATGCCGCTGGTGTACGCCGGGCTGCAGCGTCCGGTCCTGCCGTCGCAACCGACAATCGCCAGTCTGTGCCAAGCGCTGGAGAACGCGGGGCTGCGTGAGAAATGCGGAAAAACAGCCGCGCACCGACATTCGTGCCCTGCGTCCGGGAACGACATCCGGACGGCGGCCGCTTGACATTCCATCGGTCGTTTTTGTATAACCCCATGCGCGCTTGTGAAATATTTCACAAGCGCGACGTCTTCACATTCACGCAACGGGAGGCCGTTCCATGAAAAAGTATTTTCTTCTCACTCCGGGTCCCACGCCGGTTCCGCCGACGGTGTCGCTGGCGGAAGCCCAGCCGATTCTGCACCACCGGACTGCGGAGTTCGGTCGGATATTCGTCGATGTGATCGCGGGGATGAAATACGTCTTCCAGACTGCAAACGACGTGCTCATGATCACCTCGTCCGGTACTGGTGCCATGGAATCCGCGGTGGTCAACGTGGTCAATCCCGGGGATGAAGTGATCGTGGCCTCCACCGGGAATTTCGGTGACCGGTGGGCGAAAATCGCAGAGACCTACGGGGCCGTGGTACACAAGATTTCCGTCGAGTGGGGCACGGCGGTTGATCCGTCCGAAGTGGAAAAGCTGCTGGATCGGCACCCCAATGTCAAGGCGGTGTTCTCCACGCATACCGAAACCTCCACCGGTGTGGTCAACGACATCGCAGCGATCGGCGCCATAGTCGCCCGCACCAAAGCCATCCACGTGTGCGACACCATCTCGGGACTGGTCGGCCAGAAATTCCTGACCGATGAGTGGAAGGTGGACGTGGCGGTCACCGGTTCCCAGAAGGGTTTGATGATCGGTCCCGGTCTCGCGTTCGCAGCCGTCAGCCCTAAGGCGTGGGCGGTGGTGGACGCCTGCACGACCCCCCGGTTCTACTTCGACTGGAAGAAAATGAAGAAATCCGTTGAGAACAAGGAAACGCCCTTCACCCCTGCGGTCACCCTGTGTGTCGCGCTCAACCGTTCCCTGGAACTGATCCGGGAGAAGACGCTGGAAAAGATCTGGGCCGACACCGAGAAACTGGCGGTTGCCTGCCGCGCAGCGGTCAAGGCGATGGGGTTGCGGCTCTTCTCCAATGAATCGGTGACCTGCAATGTCCTGACTCCCATCGCGATGCCCGAGGGAATCGATGGGCAGAAAGTGCTTAAGATGATGCGCGACGAATACGGGATCTCCATCGCACCCGGACAGGACAAGCTGAAGGGAAAGATCGTGCGTATCGCGCACATGGGCTACATTGACCGTTTCGATCTCATCGTCGGGATCGCCGGTCTCGAGATCGTGCTCAAAAAGTTGGGCGCGTCTATCACTCCGGGTAACGGTCCGCGTGTGCTGGAGGAGATGCTCGGGTAGGATACGCGACGCTCAAAGAAGCCGAGACCACATCCGTCACTGACGGAAGGAGACACCCATATGGCACGCCACCGAATCCTGATGACATACTCCAGCTCCGAAGGGTTGGAGAAACTGCTGCAACATCCTGATTTCGTTGTCGAGGTGAGGCCCAAACCGAAGCCGGAGGAGTTTGTCAAACTGATTGCAGGATACGACGGTCTGCTCATCCGTTCCGAGGTCAAGGTGACTCCGGAAGTGATCCAGGCCGCCGACCGCCTCAAGGTCATTTGCCGGGCGGGCACCGGCGTGGACAATGTAGATATCCCGGCCGCATCCCGCAAGGGTATCATCGTCATGAATGTGCCGGGAGGCAACACGATCTCCGCCTGCGAGCATACCATCGGGCTTTTAATGGCAATGATGCGTAACATCCCTCAGGCGTGTGCCGCGCTCAAAACGGGTTCCTGGGAACGTGAGAAGTACGCGGGCAACGAGTTGCAGGGCAAGACACTGGGCCTGCTGGGCCTCGGGCGCATCGGTTCCGAAGTCGCCAAACGCATGCAGGCATTCGGCATGCGCATCATCGCACACGACCCGCACGTTTCTGAAGACCATGCCCGCGCTATGGGCGTGGAGATGATGTCCATGGAACGGGTCATGGCGGAAGCGGACATCATCTCGCTGCACCTTCCCAAGACCGAAAGCACAAAGAATCTCATCAACGCGACGACCATAGCGAAGATGAAGGACGGTGTGCGTATCATCAACTGTGCCCGGGGTGGGATTGTCAATGAGGCCGATCTGGCGACGGCGTGCAAAATGGGCAAGGTGGCGGCGGCGGCTCTGGATGTGTTCGAGAAAGAGCCGACAACACAGTCGCCGCTGTTCGAATTGCCCAACGTGGTGGTGACCCCACACCTCGGTGCGTCAACCGAGGAGGCGCAGCTGAAGATCGCGCAGGAAGTGTCCGAGATGTTTATAGATCACTTCATCCGCGGCATCACCCGCAATGCGGTCAATATCCCTGCACTGGACCCGGAGACGCAGAAGAAGGTGGAACCGTACATCCCGCTCATGGAGAAACTGGGTGCCTTCCAGAGCCGTCTCATTGAAGGCGGTGTCCGCGAGGTGGCTATCTCATACCCGGGATCCCTGCAAGGCGCCAACACCTACCTGCTCACGGCGTCATACCTCAAGGAGTTCCTCGCGACGTTCATGGCAGCCGAGATCAATATGGTCAGCGCACCGGTACTCGCCCGTGAGCGCGGTATCAAAATACAGGAAACTCGGGTTTCCGAAACGGGAGAGCCCGCACACGTCGTTCGGGTGCGGGTAGTCACGGATGCCGAGACCTGCAGTGTGGCGGGGGCGGTGTTTGGCAATGTCTGCCGTATCATCGAGATCAACGGGATGGTGGCCGATATCGAGCCCGCCGGGCATATTCTGTTCTTCGCCAACGAGGACAAACCGGGGGTCATCGGGCGCGTGGGGACCCTGCTGGGAGAGAGCGGCATCAACATCGCACAGATGTTCGTGGCGCGGGACCGCCAGGGCGGTAGGGCGATGACGTTCATCACTGTGGACGGGGATGTACCGCAGGATGTGGTTGATAAAGTGACATCCGTCCATGGTGTTTCCCGGGTAAAGGCGATCTGCCTGTGAACGTTGCGGTGAGTTGTGTTGACGTTGGCAAGGTATACCGCAAGCACCGGCTCATCGGTCACCGCAGGGTGATGGGAGTGGATGGTCTTTCCCTGGAGGTCATGGACAACGAGATTTTCGGGCTCCTGGGTCTCAATGGTTCCGGCAAGACCACTACCATCAAGCTGCTGCTGGGGTTGCTGCACCCGGATTCCGGGGAGCTGCGCGTTCTCGGACGGCGCGTCCCCGACTGGACGGTCAACCGGCACATCGGGTACCTGCCTGAGTCGGTCTCCTTCAACAAGCGGCTGACCGGCAGGGAGCTTCTGACTTTTTTTGCGGATGTCGCCGGCGGTGTACGCCGCGATCGTTTGGACGGTGTGGTGCGGTTTGTCAACCTGTCGGACGCGATTGACCGCCGGGTCGGCGAGTATTCCAAGGGCATGCTCCAGCGACTGGGACTCGCGCAGGCCATCGTACACGATCCGGACGTGCTGATTCTGGATGAGCCATCCAGCGGGCTGGATCCCATCGGTATCAAGGAGATCCGTGACTTGATCGTGGAACTCAAGCGTCAGGGGAAGACGGTGTTTTTCTCGTCGCACCTCATCTCCGAACTTGAAAAGGTGTGTGACCGTGTCGGCATCATACACCACGGCCGCCTGCTGCGGATCGTCTCCCAGGAAGAGTGGCGAACACATTCCCTGGAAGCTATCTTCATGCAAACACTCGGCTGAGTCCACGGACCGGCACCAGCGCACCGGCCGGCATTTACAACCGCCTGCGTATTTTATACACGAAAACAACCGTGCGCTCATGGCGCGCGTCATCATGCAAAGAACCTGTCAGTCCAAGGAGCGTTCCCGTGAATGGAAGACTGTTCGCCGTTATCTGTCTCGTTTACATCGCTGCAGTATCCCCGGTATCGGCTCAATCCGAGAAAGTCATGGTACGGGTCAATAGCGAGGTCATTCTCAAGTCGAAGTTCGACGACAAGCTGGAACCGGCGTTGGCGAAGTACCGCGAACTAAAAAAAATGGCCAAAGAGCCGGAAAACCCCGACGAGATCCGGCGTCTCAAACAGGAGGTTCTGGACCAACTCATCAATGAACGGCTCCTGCTGCAAGAAGCCAAGGCGCGCAGTCTCAAAGTGTCACGACGCGAGCTGGAGAAGGGGCTCGAGACCATCCGGAACCGCTTCCCCAGCGATGAGGCGTTCCGCGCCCAACTGAAGAAGGAAAAGATGACCGAAAAGCAGCTCGAAGAAAAAATCGAAGGCGAATTGATCGTCATGCGCATGATCAGCGAGATCAACGCCGAAGCCCGCAAGCACATCACTCCGCCGACCGAAGAAGACGCCCGCCGTGAGTATACCGTTATCCGCAAGATCATTGACGGTGAAGAACCGCCCAGCGATCGCAGCACCGAAGAGCAGAACATGCTGCGGCTGCTGGCACGTCAACTCAAACAGCACTTCGATGAGCAGGTCCGGGTGCGGCACATCCTCATCGCCGTACCGGAGAACGCAACTGAGTCGCAGAAGTCCGATGCCCGCAAGAAACTGGAAGGGATCCGCAAGCAGATCGCCGCAGGGGAGGATTTCTCGGAAATGGCCCGCCTCTGGTCCGACGATCCGAGCTCCAAGGAGAAAGGCGGCGAGCTGCAGTTCAGCCGTGGCGTGGTGGTGCCGGAGTTTGAGAAGGCGGCATTCGCGCTGAAGGAGGGGGAGATGAGCGGCATCGTACAGACGTCGTTCGGCTTCCACCTCATCAAGTGCATCGAACGTCGGTCAAAACGAGAGGTGCGGTTCAACGACGAAGTGCGTGACGCGCTGATCAATTACCTGACCGAACGGCGCATCGCGGAGTTCTACGAACAGTTTCTCGACGGTCTGAAGAAGAAGGCTGCCATAAAGGTTGTCACGCCGATACACTAGGGGGCGCCGCAAGGTGCGACCGTGCGTTCTGGTCACCGCCGGTGATCCCGCTGGCATTGGCTACGAGCTCGCCGCGGCGGTCGCGTCATCGAACATCCCGGTCCAACCACTCATCATCGCGGAGCGGGATCTGTGGAGCGCTGCTGCGACCTCGGTCGGGCTTCGCGCCAGGGCGGTTATCCTGCAGGAATTACTCGTGGGTTCGCTCACCGAGCATCTCATTCCGCGAGGCGCATACGGATTGGTACCGCTGCTGCACCGGGCTGCGCCGGGTGCCGTGAAATCAGGGCGTCTCAACGCCGCCAGCGGCAGGTGCGCCCTGGACGCCCTCGACGCCGCCTGCCGGATCATCGAAACCGGCGGTGTTCATCGGCGGTATGGCTTGTTGACGATGCCGGTTTCAAAAGCGGCGATACGGGAAACCGGCGTGCCGTTCCCCGGTCACACCGAGTATCTCGCGCACCGGTTCAATGTCCGCGATATCGCCATGCTGATGATCGGAAAGGGCAGGAACGGGGAACACTACCATGTCCTCCTGTTGACGCGCCACGTGCCGTTGCAGGCGGTCTCACGGCAGTTGCACCGCGAACGGTGCGCGGAGCAGATCCTCGCCACTGCGGCATTTATCACTGCGCACCGGCTGACGGGAGAACGACCGCTCACCGTCCTTTTGTGCGGCGTCAACCCGCACACCGGCGAGCGGGGAACCATCGGTACCGAAGAGCAGGGCATCTTTCGGAAGATCGCCCTACGGGTGCGACGAAACGCGCCGGTGGCGGGTATCGGCACGGTGGAATGTCCGGTCCTTGCGGAATACGCTTTTAGCTATGCGGCACGACATCCGGAGACCCTGATCGTGTGTTCCTACCATGATCAGGGAATGGTCCCGCTCAAACTTCTGTGCGGACATGTTATCGCGAACGTCACCGTGGGCCTGCCGTTTGTGCGGGTTTCCCCGGGGCACGGAACCGCTGCGGATATCGCCGGCACCGGCACAGCCGATCGCGCCCCTACGTTCTTCGCCCTGGAGGTTTTGCAGCGATGCCTGTCAGTGACCTGAGCGAAGGAACTGTTGTTGATCCCGGGTGTGTCGTGCGCGAAGCCGCAGAAGACGATCTCGCGGCGGTGACCGCGATCGAATCGGAGTGTTTCGCTTTTCCGTGGTCTTACCGCGGGTTTCGCGCGGAGATCGGCACATCCGGCGGGATGTTCCTGGTGGCACAGGACCCGACCGGGATTGTCGGCTACCTCTGTGGCCAGACGGTCTCGCTGCAGGCGGCCTGCATCAACAACATAGCGGTCCGTACCGAACGTCGTCGCAGCGGCATCGCGACCCAGTTGATCCATGCCGCCTTCGGTCGGTGGCGCGCCGCTGGCGTCACCCGTGTCAGCCTTGAGGTGCGCACGCACAACACCGCGGCGATCGCGCTGTACCGTGCGAACGGATTTGTGCCCGCAGGCACCCGGCGGTCGTTCTACCCCGACGGTGCGGATGCGCTCGTCATGACGACGGAGCTTGGGCCCGGCCGGACCGGATAACGTTCTGGGGGAACACACCCGATCGAAACCACACATGTTCGCGAGGAGATGTGCATGAACTTCACTCTCAGCACGCGCCTGCAGCAACTGCCGCCGTACCTGTTCATAGAACTCGACCGGAAGAAGAAAGCACTCGCCGACCGCGGCGTCGATATCATCTCGTTCGGCGTGGGCGACCCGGATCTGCCGACCCCTGACCACATCGTTCGTGCGATGCAAGAAGCGGTCGCGATGCCTGCGTACCACCAGTACCCGTTCGGCCGCGGTCTTGCGACCTTCCGTCAAGCGGTTGCGGCGTGGTTCGTTCGTCGCTTCGGTGTCAGTCTGAACCCCGACACCGAAGTACACGCGCTTATCGGATCTAAGGAAGGCATTGGTCATTTCCCGCTGGCATTCGTCAACCCGGGGGACGTCGTGCTCGCCACCGAGCCGGGCTATCCGGTGTACCGATCATCAACCGTTCTGTGCGGCGGGGAGTATCATCCGCTGCCGTTGCGACGTGACAACGGGTTCCTCCCAGACTTTGATGAGATTCCTCTTGACATTCTCCAACGTGCACGATTGCTGTTTTTCAACTACCCCAACAATCCGACCGCTGCTGTTGCACCGGTGGAGTTCTTCAAACGGGTGGTGGAGTTCGCGCACCGACACCGCATCATCGCCGCCCACGATTGCGCCTACTCCGAACTCTACTATGACCCCGCACACCGCCCGACCAGCTTCCTTGCCGTTGACGGGGCGCGCGAAGTGGGCATCGAATTTCACTCGCTGTCAAAGACGTTCAACATGACCGGCTGGCGCGTCGGCTGGGCCTGCGGCAACCCGCAACTCATATCGGCACTCGGCGCCATCAAGGACAACTACGATTCCGGCGTCTTCAGTGCGGTGCAGCATGCCGCCGTCGCCGCGCTCACCGGCCCGCAGGAGTGCATCGCGGCGAACAACGCCGTCTATCGTGAACGGCGCGACACATTCGTCGCCGGCCTGCGACGACTCGGGCTCGATGCACTTTCACCGGAAGCGACATTCTACGTGTGGACGGCCGTTCCGCGGGGATCCACCTCCATTGCCTTTGCGGAACGACTGCTCCCCACCGGAGTCGTGTGCACGCCGGGTATCGGCATGGGAGCGGCGGGGGAAGGGTACGTTCGGTTCGCCCTTACCGTCCCGGTCAAGCGGATCATCGAGGCGCTGGATCGCATCCGCACAGTGTTGTGAGAACGATCACCATGCCGACCGGGACACCGCCGTATGTCCGGTATCCGTGAGCACCGTCTTCATCAGTTTGGGTTCCAATCAGGGTGACCGGCGCCGGGTGCTGCGCGCCGCGCTCCACAGTGTGCGGAGATTGGGTTCTGTAGTGGCTGTTTCACCGCTGTACAGAACCACGCCGGTCGGCGTGGAGCGCGTTCCACACTTTCTCAATGCGGTGGCACAGCTCGAAACCGCACTCGGTCCGATGACGCTCCTCCGTGGACTACAGGCGATAGAACGGAAGTTCGGCCGGCAGTGTGGTGCGGCGCGGTGGTCCGAACGCTCCCTTGATCTAGACATCCTCCTCTATGACAATGCCATCATAGAGACGCCGTTCCTGACCATCCCCCATCCACGGATCGCACAGCGGCTTTTCGTCCTCGTTCCGATCGCGGAGATTGCTCCGAATCTGGTACTACCGCTTTCCCACCGCACCGTTAAAGAACATCTGAACTCCATGGCCGATCCTTCACAATCTATCGTGCGCTTGCCCAGGATACATCTCACCGTACATTCTGCTCATCGGCAGTAACTTATTCCTGAATTGTGCAACCTGAAAAGATGACGTAGCACTTTAAAACGTTGAAAGCTTATTTCAGCTGTGTCCGATACATGCATGTATACGCATGTATACATAAAGATGAATTTTTTTGGAATCACTTGACATATTCTCTCGCATCTAGTATATGCGAGTTATGGCAAACACAGCATTTTATGACGCCGTCCCGAAGTACTTACGTGGGAAATCCGCTCTGTTAGCGATAATACGTACGGGGCGGTACAAACCTGACCAACGGCTTCCTTCGGTAACCGAGATTGCCAAAGCATACGATATTTCAAACATTACAGCGCGGCGAATCATGCAAGAACTGGTCAGGGATGGTTTCGCATATACGATCCCCGGGAGGGGATGTTTTGTTAGTGCAGTGAACGGGGAAGCGGCTAAACGGAGGAAAGGCTCTGTTTCGCGACGTATTATGTGCATCCTGTCGGATGTCCGGGAAGATCATGCGAGTCCGTCATTACTTCAGGGAGTCCTGCAAATCACTCAAGCCAAAGATTTCTCACTGGAGATTTATGACACCGGTCGCGACCATGTCAGGGAGAATGCTTTTCTGAACAAATCTCTCAAAGAACCGGTTTCAGGGGTGTTGTTCACTCCGGCCGGGCATGACCGTAAGTACAAACACCTTTTCGAACTGCACAAACGCGGCATACCGGTGGTGTTGGTGGACCGTACTATTCGGTGGTACGAGCTGGACTCCGTTACAAGCGATAACATAGGTGCTGTCAGGGAAGTTGTTCGCTATTTGGTTCGGCTCGGTCATAAGAACATAGCATACTTGGGATTGAACAAAGACCAGGGGATATCGTCTATCATTGAGCGCAACGAGGGCTACCATCTTGGAATGAAGGATGCCAGAATACGCGTACGTCCGGAGCTCAAGCTCATGGACGATGGCAGGGAATATCGAGACAACGCAACGGAAGTCAACGCAAAGGTCAAACGGCTGTTCTCTCGTGGCGGCGTTCGGCCAACAGCGATAGTCACTCCGAACGACTGGATCGCTATTCAAGCATTCCACACGCTGAAATCACTAGGGATTGCGGTACCTGCTGAAGTCTCGCTGGTCGGATTTGACGACACTATTAATGCCCGTACGCTTGAAGTTCCACTCACCACAGTCCAACAAGATTGGTTTGCGCTCGGTCGCTGCGCCGCGGAATTGCTCTTGCGGAGAATTCGTGAGCGGTGTTCAGGGGCCAGAGCAGGTGTTGTATCCGCCCAGCACATAACGCTTCGGACACGGCTTGTCATTCGCCAGTCGGTGAGGAGGATACGTCCATGAAAGGAGCTGTGGCAGTTATTGCGGGAGTGGTTTGGTGTGCCACATATTCGTTCGCGATTTGGTACTCTCCGGTTGATCCGTCCCAGGGTATTCCCAAAGCGATTGGGCCATCAGCGCAATGGATTTCGTGTTCCGGGTTCGCCCGAAAGACGTTCACGCTTGCCGTGGTGCCGCGAAAGCTGTATGTCTACGTCTTGCCGAAGGGGAACGGGTATCCGCCGAACACCGGGTGCGACATTTACTTTAACGGCCAGCTGGTGCGACATCATACGTATTCCGACATCGCGAAGGACGACGCCGGAGAAGACCGTTCGTGGCAGTTCATGAAGATCGGGTTTGCGGACATATCCGCTCTTGCGGTACCGGGGACGAACGTGATTGCTGTCGCGCTTTTCAACCTGGATTCCGGTACCCCTGGAGGTGTCTCCGGGCGTCTGATTGCGCGGGTTGAAGGAGAAGATAGCGACAGATCGTGGACTAAGTTCGCGGTCTCGGATACAAGCTGGCGGACGACCTCCAGTGCCAGCCCGGGCTGGCAGAATATTTCGTTCAATGACAGTGCTTGGAGTACATGTATGACTGTGAACGAGACGCATTATGGAGATCATGATTTCATCGTAACACCTGGACAGAATCCGGAACGCGTGTTTTCGCAGTCCCCCGGTACCGGCGGAAGCATCCAGAACGCCAACAATCTGCTTGCAGTGGACGGTGCGTGCGCGACCGTTACCCGGGGGGCGTCCAATCCGTCCATTGTGCTGGATTTCGGCCGCGAGATGACTGGCGAGATGCACCTGATTATGCGGTCGACTACTCAAGCGACCATCCGCCTTGAGCTGGATGAAACCGCCGCGTTTGATTACGCTGATTCAAGGACTTTTTCGATAACAAGTGGCACGGCAAAAACCTCGTGGATCTGGACCGGGCGGTTCGCGAGGATCACCGTAACAGCAGCCAGCAACCCGGTGGAAATTGACGGTTTGACATTTGATTTCTATCATTATCCAGTCGACTACCAGGGCAGTTTCATGTGCTCCGATCCGCTCTTGAACCGCATTTGGGAGTGTTCCGCGTTCTCTACGCACCTATGTATGACGCATGTTTATGTTGACGGTTGCAAGATGGAGCGTATGGGGTGGATAGCAGACGCGGTTCCGGAAATGTTATGCAACTATGTGTCCTTTGGTGATACACATCTGGCAAGAACTACGATCAGGCATTTCTCAGGTCCGGGGAATTCCTATTTGCAGTACGACATGCCGAACAACTCGTTGCTCTGGATTATTATGATTGCAGATTATTACCGGCATACCGGAGATGCGAGCATCATCAACTCCTATAAGAGCAACATGATGAACCTACTGACGTATACGTTGGGTGACCTGAACGGGAACGGCATCTGGTCTCTCAGGGGAGCGCTGGATGACATCGAAAGTGGCGTGTCGTTCGCGGGACGGAATGTTTGGATGTGGTTTGATTGGGGATTTGTAGACAAGCGAGGCGAGCTGACTTCAACCCAGATGCTTCTCATCTGGGCGCTCAAGGAACTGGCGTGGATGCTGCGTGAAACGGGTGATGTCGCGAACGCAGCCGTCCAGGAACAGCGCGCGGCAAACGCCATCGCCGCGGCGAACCAATACCTGTGGTCGGCTTCAAAAGGGGCGTATGTAGACTGCCGGGACAACGGAGCACAAAGCCCGTACACCAGTCGGCAAGTGAACGCCATATCGATACTGTCCGGTGCGGCGGACGCGGCTAAACAGCAGAGCATCATCGCGAACCTGTTCTCCGGGATGCAATATACCGGTAGCAAAACGGGTTACTTCAATACCCACATCATCCGTGCACTCTCAAAACTGGGGTACCACGACAAAGCGCTCCAATGGTGCCGCCAGTACTGGGGCGGGATGGTGAACGGCAACGCAACCTCGCTCTGGGAAGAGTTTGAGGTGGGGAACAATTGGAATGTGGAAACGTACGTCGGGTGTCGCAGTAAAGGCCATGCTTGGGGTGCGGGTGCGGGAGCATGGCTCACGGAAAACATCCTGGGAGTGCAACCTGTAACAGCGGGGTATAGGACGTTCTCTGTGCGGCCAAGCCTACAGAATTTGTCGTTTGTACAGGGTACGGTACCGACACCGTTCGGCATCATCGGCGTTTATGCAAGCACAGGAACAACCATTGTATCGGTCCCTTTGGGAACCACCGGGTACGTCATCATTGGGTCCTCACCAGCGGTAACATGCCCCGGACCGGGAACGTACACGTTTGGCGGATCCTCGGGGGCGGTCAACCTTCCACCGAGTGTCTCTCTAACGTCACCGTCAAACGGCAGTACCTACACCGCCCCAGCGACGGTCGTGCTCACCGCCACAGCGTCTGACAGTGACGGCAGCATCGCGCGGGTGGAGTTCTGGACGGGGAGCACGATGCTCAACGCCGACACTTCCAGCCCGTATGCGTACAGCTGGGCGGGAGTAGCGGCAGGCAGCTACGCCCTGCGTGCGATTGCGTATGACAACCAGAACGCGACCAGTACGTCACCGATGGTGAACATCACGGTGTACTCCTCCGGCACACCGGTGAACCAGCCACCGACTGTGAGCCTGACGAGTCCGGTGAGTGGCAGCACGTACGCCGCCCCGGCGGGTATCACCCTCACGGCGACGGCGACCGATGCGGACGGCACCATTGCCGCGGTCCGGTTCTACAGCGGGACGATACTGCTGAACGTAGACACCGCCAGTCCGTACACCTACACGTGGGCCGGAGTGTCCAGCGGTACCTACCAGCTGTACGCCACGGCGACGGACGATCGGAGTACAGTGAGCACCTCTGTGGTGGTGAGCGTGACGGTGTACCCGCCCAACCAGCCGCCGGTGGTGAGTCTGACCAGCCCGGTGAACGGCAGCACCCACACGGCACCGGCAACCCTGAACCTGGCAGCGACAGCGACCGACCCGGACGACAGCATTGCCCATGTCCGGTTCTACCGGGGGAGCACCCTCCTCAACACCGACAGCGCGAGTCCCTACGAATACACCTGGATCAACGTCTCCAGCGGGACCTACCAGCTGCGG